>Ga0209723_1000540_pt1 | contig 69844 bp, 62 predicted proteins | sample BiotimSIPDNA_2_FD_185750 | JGI IMG/M metagenome (GOLD analysis project Ga0209723, IMG submission 185750) | Anaerobic biogas reactor microbial communites from Washington, USA - Biogas_R2 time_0 SIP DNA (SPAdes) (version 2) | ecosystem: Engineered > Bioreactor > Anaerobic > Unclassified | place... | reverse complement strand
CTCTTCCTTGGCCTGGGGACTCATAGAAAAACCTCCGTTTCCGATTCTCTTCTCGGTAACATCGGTTTATGAGTCAACGTATTTCCTGTATCCTCACCTTCGGTAACATTTTATTTGAGGCAATTCGCCGATCAATGAAGACTTGACATAGGATTTGTCGCTGATATGATAATAAAGTCAAAAACGTTTTGAAGAAGATGACATGACGGAAGAAGGACATCTGCCGGTTACCCAGTGGAAGATTAAGGACACCGGCCACCAACACATCGCGGATACGCTGGTCAAGGAATTCGGCATTCACCGGATCATTTCGCACCTGATTTTAAACCGGCACGTCAAGAGCCTGGAAGATGCGCACCACTACCTTCATCCGTCGCTCAACGACCTGCACAGTCCTTTCCTCATGCAGGATATGAAGAAAGGCGTATGCCGGCTCATCCGGGCAATCGCTGCGAAAGAAGACATCGTTGTCTACGGCGATTACGACGCCGACGGGATCACTTCCGTGGTGGTTCTCTACAAGTTCATCAAGGAGCTCACGGAGCGTGTCGCCTATTACATTCCCGACCGGGTCCAGGAAGGCTATGGCCTGAAGATTCCGGTGATCGACCGGTTCAAAAAACGCAACGTCAAACTGATCATCACGGTGGACTGCGGCGTCTCCGATATCGAACAAATCGCCTATGCCAAGTCTCTCGGCATCGACACGATCGTGCTGGATCACCATGAAATTGCGGATCAACTGCCGGATGCCGTCGCCTGCATCAATCCGAACCGGTCTGACTGCTCCTACCCTTTCAAGCATCTGGCCGGCGTCGGCATCGCCTTCAATTTCCTCATCGCGCTGCGGGGCACGCTGCGCAAAGAGGGCTTCTGGAAAGACGGCCGCTATCCCAACCTGAAAGAATATCTGGATATCGTTGCGCTCGGCACCATCGGCGACATTGCGCCTCTGGTCGGTGAAAACCGGATTTTCGCCAAAATCGGCCTGGAACTGATCACGGAGGGGAAAAGGCCGGGAATCCGGGCCCTCAAGGAAGCGAGCGGCATCGACGGACAGATCATCGATTCCTTCAAGGCTTCTTTCTGCCTCATCCCCCGGATCAACGCAGCGGGCCGCATTGCATCTCCTCTGGACGCGGTGGATCTGCTTCTGGCCGAAAGTCTGGAAGAGGCGCGGCCGCTGGCGGAAAAACTGGATTTACACAACCGCCGGCGTCAGGCCATGGAAAAGGATATCTTCAACGAAATTCTCGAGCGTCTGGTCGCCAATCCCGATTTGGAAAAAATGAACGCCCTGGTGTTCTCCTCGGATAAATGGCATCCCGGTGTCGTGGGTATCGTGGCCTCGCGTCTGGTAGATCTGTTCAGCCGCCCGACGTTCGTGATCAGCCTCAAAGACGGCATCGGCAAGGGATCCGGGCGCAGTGTGTCCGAATTCAACATCCACAAGGGCCTGCAGCAGTGCGCGCCCCTGTTGCTTTCCTACGGAGGTCATTACCGGGCAGCGGGCATCTCGATCAAGGAAGACGACATCGACGAGTTTGCGGGGATGATGGATGAAATCATCCGCACATCGCTGCCGTCCGCCGACATGGTGTCCCAGACCCTGATCGATGCGGAATGTCAGCTGGAAGACATCAGTTACGACCTGATCCGGCAGATCACGCTGCTCGCGCCCTTCGGCTGCGAAAACCCCGAACCGGTGCTGTGCGCCAGAAACATCAGGGCCGCAGGTCCCGCAGTGGTCGGCAACAGCCATCTCAAAATGCGCCTGACCTCGGAGGGCGCTTCCATAAACGCCATCTGGTTCGGCATGGGCAAATACCTCGGCGCCATCAGCAACGCCAACCTGGATGTCGTTTTTTCTCCGCAGATCAATTATTGGAACGGCTCTTCCGACATCCAGTTGAAAGTGAAGGACGCGGTTATTTTAAGCTAGGAGCAAACCGATGGACCACGCCAAGAAAGCGGCTTTGTTTAATGCTTTGCTTTTCCCGGGCTGCGGACATTTCTATCTGAAGCGCTATGCCCGGGGTCTGGTTTTTCTCCTGCCGGTGCTGGCCGGAACGCTGGTTCTGGCCTGGATGGTGATCGGCGTCGGCCTGTCCATCATCAAGGCCGCGCCTTTCAGGAAAGGAACGGTTCAGTTGGAAAATATTCTTCAGGTAACGCTGGACGCGCTGAGAAATGTGGAGTATTTCTCTTTCCTGCTGCTTCTGTTTCCGATTCTAATTTTGTGGATACTGTCCATCGTTGACGCATATTATCTGGGAGGAATAACCTTTACCACTGACGTTCATCCCGAATCAGTTTCTGATCGCCGGTAAGCGCACCCGCCTCCATGTACATGATCTTATCAATCCGCACAGTGCATATTTCTTTAAACACTTTCTTGAAGTTATCTTCCCATCCCTTCGACCCAACTGAAGAATTTATTTTTTCCAGGCGCAGCGTCAACACATCTTCGTGTCCCTTGCGGGAAACGACGGCCTGCAGCGGAAGATTCCCGAAGTCAGCCGATAGCATTTTCAACTGACTGGGGGCGATGAAAAGACCCCTCACCTTGACCGCGTCGCCTACCCTGCCCGAAATGCCGGCCAGGCGGTAGGATGTCCTCCCGCAGGGACATTTCTCGGTGATTAGCCGCGACAAGTCTCCGGTGCCGAAGCGCAGGAGAAAAAAAAGATTATTCAGGCGCGTCACCACGACTTCTCCCAGTTCACCTTGCGCCACGTTTTTGCCGGTGGCCGGATCGACGATTTCAACGATGGTTTCTTCGCAAATGTGCCAGCCGGACTTCTGCGGGCATTCATAGGCGACGTCGCCCACCTCCGTTGCGCCGTACATCGAGTAGGTATCAATGCCGTAGTCCTCTTCAAAGGTCCGGCGCAGCGACGGCAGGAGCGGCTCTGCGGCAAAGCAGGCCTTTTTTACACGGAAGTCTTTCCGGAAATCAAAACCCATCTCCCGGGACTGGTTGATGATGGACATGAGAAAACTCGGCGTTCCGACATAAGCCGTCACTTTTAAATCCCGAATCAACTGGACCTGCATCTGCGAGGAGGATGTTCCGGAAGGGACGACCGTGGCGCCCACCTTGCGCAAACCGTTGTGAAAGGTGAGTCCCGCCGCTACCAGGTGGTAGGAAAAGGCATTGAGGGCGATGTCCCCGGGACCGATACCGGCGGCGCAAAAGGCCCGCGCCCAGAGAAAATCCGTTTCCGAAAGATGCGGTTCGTAAACGGGACCAGGCGATGTGAAAATCCGATCGATGGCGGCATCGGGATTTTCCAGGCCCGCATAGGGCGGATGCCGCATTTCCATGTCGACCAGCGCTTCCCGGGAAGTGACCGGCAGGATTTCCAGATCCTCGCGCGTCCGGACCGCCGCGGGATTGACGCCGTGCTTGTCGAGAAGAGCTTTCAGGCGGGCGGATTTCCGGTATCCCTTTTTGACCATGGCGCATAGCGCCTGGTCCTGCAGCTCCTTGCGTTTTTGCCGGGAGGATCGTTCCCGCGCATCAAAAAACTTCCTCATCGTTTTTCCTCCTTTAAAGCCAGCGTTTACGGCGACGGTAGGATTTAACGTCCTTGTAGGATTTGGCCATGCCCGAGGCCGCCATGCCGAGATAAAATTCCTTGACGTCCGGATTGTCCGACAGTTCCCCGGAGGTTCCCTCCATGACGATTTTTCCGTTTTCCATGACATAGCCGTAATGCGCGACCTGCAGCGCCATGTTGGCATTCTGTTCGACGAGCACAATGGTGGTCCCGTGTTCCTCGTTGATCTTTTTAATGATGTGGAATATTTCCTGCACCACCAGCGGCGCCAGCCCCAGCGAAGGCTCGTCCAGCATCAGGAGCTGCGGGTGCGCCATCAGCGCCCGGCCGATCACCAGCATCTGCAGTTCTCCTCCGCTGCAATAGCCGGCCAGCGCCTTTCTTCTTTTCACAAGGGCCGGGAAGTAACGATAGACCATTTCCAGGTCTTCTTTGTAAGGTTTGCCCGGCCGCGTGGCCGTGCCGACGCGCAGGTTTTCCTCGATGGTCAGGTATTTGAACGGCTGGCGGCCCTCCAGCACCTGGATAATGCCCTTTCGGGTGATAAACTCCGGCGCCTGGTTCTGGATGTTGACGCCGGCGTAAATAATATTGCCGTCCGTGACCTCGCCGTTTTCCGGCTTGAGCAGGCCGGAAATGGCCTTGAGGGTGGTGGTCTTGCCCGCTCCATTGCTGCCCAGAAGCGAAACGATATGCCCCCGCGTCACGGAAAGCGAAACGCCTTTGAGGACCTGAATCACGTCCGAATAGACGACGGAAATGTTATTGAGCTGTAAAAGAATGTCTGCCATAAATGCATCCTACACCGGGCGTTTGCCCATTAATATGAAAAAGGCCAGAGACGGAAACTGGAGCGCACAATGCGCCACAATTCCGCAATCCCTTTCGGCTCGATCAGAATAAACAGTACAATGGCGAGGCCGAAAACAAATTCGCGCAGCGGCGCCATGTTCAGCCCCATGCCGGCGATCCAACTGACGTTCATCATGGCGCCCGTAGCGAAGCGCAGCAGTTCATTGAGGAGGGTGATGAATGTTGCGCCGAAAATCGCACCGGGCATATTTCCCATGCCGCCGATGATAACCATGGCGATGAATTCCACCGAAAGCCCGAGATTGAATGGTTCTGTCGTAATGCTGACCATGTAGTAGGCCCAGAGGGCGCCCGCAAAACCGGCGTAAAAGGAACTGACGGCGAACGACAGCAGTTTGTATTTGAAGATGGGGATCCCCATGCCTTCAGCCGCCCGGTCGTTGTCGCGGATGGCGATGAAGGCCCGTCCGTACTTGCTGCGCATGATGTTCACGGCAAACCAGGTCATGGCCACAAGGCAGATGAAGATCAGAAAGAAAAAGGCCTTGTCGCCTGAAATGTTCCACCCCAGCAGGTTGGGTCCCGGCAGCGTGATGCCCATGGTGCCCTTGGTCAGGCTTTCCCACTGAATCAGAACATATTCGATGATGAACTGGCCGGCCAGCGTGGCGATCGTCAGGTAAAGCCCCTTGAGCCGACCGGAGGGAATGCCGAAAATCATGCCGACCATGGCGGTGATCAATCCGGCCGCGGGGATGCAGACGAAAAACGGCAGATTCAGCCGCGTGGCCAGAATCGCCCCCGCATAGGCGCCCACGCCGAAAAACGCGCCGTGTCCCAGCGAGATCTGGCCTGTATAGCCGATGAGGATGTTGAGTCCGATGGCGGCGATGGCCATGATGCCGATGTTGTTCAACACGTAAAGCAGATAGGGGCTCAGGAAAAAAGGCGCGAGGACGAACAGCAGCGCCAGAAAGACGATCAGGCTGATCCGTCCGAACCAGGTATCGAAGATTGCCAGTTCCTCCGCGTAGGTTTCCCGGTAATTGCCGCAGGGGTGAAAGGATATTTTTTTCATCATGCTCTCCGCCTTAAACTCTTTCGATCTCCACCAGGCCGAACAACCCGTAGGGTTTGACCATCAAAATGACCACCAGCACGATATAGGGCACCACGTCGCGCAGCGACGGCGAGAGATAGCCGCCGGTAAAGGTTTCCAGAAGTCCGATGATGATGCCGCCGATAATGGCGCCGCCGATGCTGTCCAGTCCGCCCAGAATCACGACGGGAAAGACCTTCAGGCCGATGGCGGACAGGTCATGCACGTTCACGCCGTTGATGATGCCCAAAACGATGCCGCTCATGCAGGCCACCATCGCGGCAATCGCCCAGGACAGGGCAAAAACGCGGCGGACATGAACGCCCAGCGACAAGGCGGCCTTTTGATTGTCCGCGACAGACCGCATGAAGATGCCCTGGGACGATTTTTTGAAAAACAGGCCGAACAGGATCAGAAAGACTATGCTGATCACCAGCGTGGCGGAGTACACGGGCGCGATGTAGATGGATCCCAGCTGCATCTCCAGCGACGGCGGCAGGAATTCCGGGTAAGTGTGCAGATTGCCGCCCCAGATGAGTAAAATGAGCCCCTTGAACATGGCGGCAAGTCCCACCGTCAGCATGATGACGAAGATGAGCTTTTCGCCGATGAGCGGCCGCAGGAAAAAACGCTCGATGACGAAGCCCAGAAGAAAGCATCCGGCGAGCGTCAGAAGAAACGCCGCGACCACGGGAATCTTGCCCCAGGTGACCAGGGACAAGAAGATGAAGGCGCCGAGCGCCAGAAGCTCGCCGTGGGCGAAGTTGAGTACGCTCGAGGCCTTGAAGATCATGACGAAGCCCATGGCGGAGATGCCGTACAGGAGGCCTACGCAGACGCCATTGACCAGTAACTGCAGAAAAAAATCCATAATCCGTTTCCTCTAATCCACGCTGAGAATGTTGATGCTCGTTTCAATTTCGCCGACGCGGCCGTCCCGGTAGCGGATTTTACCCGTCACCTGCACGCTTGCCAGTCCGCCGTACATGGCTTCGATGATCTTGAGATACAGGCCGTACACGAAGCGCCGGCGCACTTTGCCGGTGCGCGTCAGCTCGTCGTCATCCGCGTCCAGCAGTTTATACAACAGGACGCATTTCCGTATTTTCATGACGTCGGGAAGCTGCTGGTTCACCTGGCGGACTTCCGCGAGAATCAGGTCTTCCACGGCCTTCTGCTGTGAAAGATCCATGTAGGTAGTGTAGGGGATCATCCGCTCTTCCGCCCAGTTGCCGACATTGCCCTGGTCGATGTTGATCATGGCGGCGATATAGGGCCTGGCTTCTCCGAACGTCACCGCCTCCTTGATGTAGGGGCTGAACTTCAGGCGGGTCTCGATGAAATCGGGCGAAAAGGCCTCGCCGCTCTTGTTGCGGATGATGTCTTCCTTGCGTCCGATGATCAGCAGGTGGCCGTCGTCGTCGATGTAACCAGCGTCGCCGGTTTTCAGCCAGCCGTTTTCAAACGCCGCTTCGGTGGATTTGTAATCGTTGTAGTAGCCGGAGAAATTGGCTTCCGATTTTACGAGTACTTCCTGGTCTTCGGCCAGCCGGACCTCCGTTTGCGGCAGGGGCTTTCCGACCGTCTCGAGCTTGACCTCGCCGTCGGGCTGGATCTGGAAAATACCGCAGGATTCCGTGAGTCCGTAGCACTGTTTCAGGTTGAGGCCGATCGCGCGGAAAAAGCCGATCACGTCGGGGCTGATCGGATGACCGCCCGTGAATGCACTACGAAAATGCGAGCAGCCCAGCCGGTCCAGGAGGGGATTGTACACGGCGACCTTCAACAACCGGCAGAGCGCCTGCGTTGTCCAGGCGATGTTCTGGTTACGTAGCTTTTTCTCAACCATCGAACGGCCAACCCGCTCGCCCAGATAAAAGAGCTGTTTCTTGACCCGGCCTGCGTCGGATATTTTCACGCGGATGCGCGACGCCATGTCTTCCCAGAACCGCGAGGCGGTGATCAGAATGGACGGGCCGATTTCGCGGAAGTCCGTAAGAACGGTTTCGGGCGTTTCCGGAAAATTCATGGTCATTGCGCCGGCGAGAGCGACGCCCATGCCCCACATCTGATCAACAATCCAGGCCGGCGGCGACATGGATATCCAGTTTTGTTCCGGTTCAATGTTTTCCGCTTCGAGCCACTGGAGGGCCATGGCGGCGAGGTTGCGGTGCGAAAGCATGGCAATTTTGGGCACGCCGGTGGTGCCGGATGTCTGGATCATGACGGCGATGTCCTGCGGCCTTCCTTTGGCGATTTCATTTTCAATGTCGCCCGGATGGTCCGCCAGATGCTGCCGGCCGATTTCCAGGAGGCGCGCATAGCTGATCAGCCAGGCGTCGTTTTCGTAGGACGTCATGCCGGTGGGATCGATGTAAACCACCCGGTGGACATGGGGCAGCTTGTCTTTGACTTCCAGCAGTTTATCCGCCTGTTCCTGATCCTGCACCACTACAATCGGCGACACGATGCGTCCGATGGAGAAAGCAAGCTCCTCGGCGATGGAGGAGGTAAAAAGGTTCAGTGTGGTCGCGCCCAGCGCATGGGCGCCCAGTTCGGAAAAAAGCCACTCCGGCGAATTGTTGACGATCATGCACAGATTGTCGCCCCGCCGCATTTCCAGGGCGGCAAAGCCGGCGGCGGTTTCTTTGACAAACGTATAATAATCGTTCCAGGTGTATTTCTGCCAGATCCCGTAGGCTTTTTCGCGGATGGCCGTCTTCGTGTCGCCATACGCCGCGGCGTTTTGCGCGAGCAGCTGCGGTAGCGTGGCCGCGTTCTTTTTTGTGTGCCGGGAATTCGCCTTATCCACTGTCTTACGCCTTCTTTATTCGATGTTCCGGGCGTCGCCCAGATATGCCTTGATCACTTCGGGATTGGCGCTGATTTCCTCGGGACTGCCCTCCCCCAGTTTCTCGCCGAAATTCAGCACCATCACGCGCCGGGAAATGCTCATAACAATCGACATGTCGTGTTCGACCAGAATCATGGTCAATCCCCAACGGCCGTTGAGCTCGAGCAGAAACCGCACCATATCTTCCTTTTCCTCGAGGTTCATGCCGGCAAAAGGTTCGTCCAGGATGAGCAGCCTGGGCTCCAGGGCCAGCGCCCGGCCCAGTTCCACGCGCTTCATCATGCCGTAAGGCAGAGAGCCGACCGTCTGCTTGCGAATCGACTGCATTTCCAGAAAATCGATGATTTCCTCGAGAATCTGACGGTGGCGGATCTCTTCCCGCCGGACCTTCGGCGAAAAAAGGCAGGAGCGCCAGAAGCTGTACCGGCAATGGATATGCCGGGCCAGTGTCATGTTGGCAAGAACCGTCATGCCGGGAAACAGCTCGATGTTTTGAAACGTCCGGCCGATGCCGACGCCGACGAGCTGATGCGTATGGAGGTGGGTGATATCCTTGCCGTTAAAGATAATCTGCCCCTGCTGCGGCCGGTAAAATCCGGTGATGCAGTTGAGCAGACTGGTTTTTCCGGCGCCGTTGGGGCCGATCACCGCCGTCAGTTCGCCGGTGTGTACGGTCAGATCCACGTCTTTGACCGCCACCACCCCGCCGAAACTCAGGCGCAGGTCGCGGATTACCAGTTCAGCTTTTTTCTCTTCGTCGGGCCGGTTGATCATGATCGACGGCCGGCTGCGGAATGCTTTCATGAAGACCTCAGCCTGGGGCTTTCCCAGAGAGCTTGTTGCGTCGGGAATGCCGGAGCGCCGGCATTCCCGCACACGCTTATTTTTTCACCAGTTTGATCTTGTCTTTCCCCGGAATATAGAAATTTGTCAAGGGAATATAGGTTCCGTCTTCTTTCACTTTGACCATGCGCGCGGTGAAAGATCCCTCATGATTGGTTTTGCTGAAGCTCACCGGCGGGACCAGTCCGCCGAAATCTTCCTTGTTCATGGATTCGAGCGCGGCGTTGATTGAGGCCGGAGTAATGGCTTTGGACTTTTCATAGGCGCGCAGGAACGCTCTTTCCATGATCATACCGACCACGACCCCTTCCCAGTAAGCCGCGTCGAACGATTGGACGGTTCGATACCGCTTCCACAGCTCTTTCATGATTTCCATTCCTTTGGCTTTGTCCGAAGGCAGGCCGCCGGGAAACTGCATGACGAGGCGGTCGCGGATCAGGCCCTTGCCCATTTTGAAGAAATCAGGGTCGGTGGACGTCCAGGTTCCCAGAAACAGCGGATTGTATTTGATGCGGTCGGCGCTTTTGAAAGCGGTAATGATAGCGGAAGGCAGCATCTGGATGAAGATGTAGGCGGCGCCGGCTTTCTGCAGGCGCAAGAGTTCTGTGTTGAGATCGACCGTTCGCGGCGGGAACTCCTCGACGGCGACGAGGTCAACGCCAAGTTTGGCCGCGTATTCCTTGCTGGGCGCATGAATGGAGCGTCCGTAGGCGTTGTTGTAGGTGAGAAGGCCGACTTTTGGGGCGTCCTTGCCCGGATGAACAGCTTTGATGTACTCCAGCACGGCGAAGCAGTCCATCTTGTAGCTTCCGAAAGGCAGGTACATGTAATCGATCGGCTTTTCCAGAATTTCCCAACTGGTGGAATAGTTGATGGTCGGCACTTTGTACTCCTGGATGATCGGCTTGGCCGCGAGTCCTTCCCCGGCGCCCCACGTGGCAATCATTGCGACCTTGTCCTGCATGACGAATTTCCGGACGGCCGCCTGCGCTTCGGGCACCTTATAGGCCGTATCCACCGTGATCATGACAATCTTGTGGCCGGCCACGCCGCCTTTGACATCATTGACATACTGGAAATAATCGCGCTGCCCTTTCTCGTGAAATTTACCCCAGCTCGACGCCGGGCCGGTGAGGTTGATCGCCGCGCCGACCTTGATCGTTTTGTTCTGGGCCGCCGCCGGTACCGCCGCCAGCAGTATGGCAACGCCCAGCGTAAGTAATGTTCTTCCCCATTTTTTCATCTTCCGTCCCCCTTCTTTTTTAAATTCAGAACAAAAAAAAACCGTGGGCAAATTTTCATCTGCCCACGGTTTCATTTCCCTTATCGATTGGTCATGACACGTCCAGGCAGCCCTTGAAGCCGTTAAAGCTAAAAAAGTAAAAGAAAAAGAAAGCTGCCTGGTTCGTTATCTGTTTTTTAATCATGATTCGTCCTTACGTGCGCCGCTCTATAGGCAAATAGCCGGAAAATGTCAAGAAAAAAATTTTCGCTTTTTCCCGGCCGCATTCCGTGAAGTCCTACCGCTGCTCCACGGGCACATAGTGCCGCAGGGTGCTGCCCGTGTAAATCTGACGCGGGCGTCCAATTTTCAGCGGGTTGGTATCGTGCATTTCCTTCCATTGCGCGATCATGCCCGGCAGCCGGCCGATGGCGAACATGACGGTGAACATGTTGGTCGGAATGCCGATCATCCGGTACAGAATGCCGCTGTAAAAATCGACGTTGGGATAAAGCTTCCGCTCAACGAAGAAGTCGTCTTTGAGCGCTGCGTCTTCAAGTTCCATGGCGATGTTGATCAGCGGATCCTCATAATTATTCTTTTCGAAGATGGTTTCGTAGTATTTCTTCAGAATCTTGGCCCGCGGATCGTAATTTTTGTAAACCCGGTGTCCGAATCCGAACAGGCGAAACTTGCTCGTCTTGTCTTTGGCCGATTCAATGCAGCTGCGGATGGAGAGTTTGTCTCTTCGGATCTCTTCGAGCATCTCGATCACCTTCTGGTTGGCGCCGCCGTGCAGCGGCCCCCACAGCGCGCAGATGCCCGAGCAGACGGATGCGTACAGATTGGCCATGCTGCTGCCCACCAATCGCACGGTGGACGTGCTGCAGTTCTGCTCGTGGTCGGCATGCAGGATGAGCAGCGTGGAAAGGGCCCTTTCGATATCCGGGTCCGGGACATACGGATTCACCGGCGAGTCGAACATCATGTAGAGAAAATTGGACGCGTATTTCAAATCGCGTTTTGGATAGACGTGCGGCTGGCCGATGCTGTGCTTGTAGGAATAAGCCGCTATCGTACGGATTCTGGAAATCAGCGATGCGGCCATCAGGTCGAACGTCTCGGCCTGAAAGTCCTCCGTGTAGTAGTCCGTGTAGTAAACGGACATGGAGTTCACCATGGTGGCCAGAATCGCCATGGGATGGGCGGTCGGCGGAAATCCGTCAAAGAACCGCAGCATCTCTTCGTGAATCATGGAATTCTGCGTCAAGAGTTGTGAGAAGGCCTGCTGTTCCTGCCTGTTCGGAAGATTGCCGTAAATCAGCAGGTAGGCAACTTCGGAAAAGCTGGCCTTCTCCGCCAGCTCCTCGATGGGGATGCCCCGGTAGCGCAAAATTCCGCGGTCGCCGTCGATAAAGGTGATCGCGGACGTGCAGGAGCCGGTGTTTTGATAACCGACATCCAGCGTGATCAGGCCTGTGGCCTGTCTCAGCTTGGAAATGTCGATGGCTTTTTCTCCTTCCGTCCCTTCCCGGATCGGCATTTCATGTATTTGGTTGTTGTACGTCAATACGGCTTTGTCCATATGCAAGTGAGTACCTCTTCGTTTTTAAATCCACAAATTAACTTTTCAGTGCCCTGAAGGCACTCCGCGCGCCTGAAATAAGTATGATAAAGAGATGGCGTTTCTCTGCAACAGCCTTTTTCGAGGGTTGGTTCCTGGCATCAACTTATCTGTAAGCATCATACATGAAAGGGAAAAAAACTGTCAAGAAGTTATCGGATCCGGATGGCTTTCAGACGATGCCGGTAATGCGTCCGGCGTCGTCAATATCGATATTCAGGGCCGCCGGAGTCCTGGAAAGTCCGGGCATCCGGAGAATTTCTCCGGTGATGGGAATCAGAAATCCGGCGCCGGAGGCAATTTTGATTTCGCGCACGGTGACGATAAAATCGCTCGGGAGCCCCAGGAGACCGGGATTGTCGGACAGAGACTGCTGAGTTTTGGCGATGCAGACCGGCAGCTTGTCGTAGCCGGTTTTCCGGATGAGATCGAGATGACGCCTGGCCTGCGGCTGGTAGTCGATGGAGACGGCGCCGTAAATTTCACTGGCCACCTTGAAGATTTTATCCTCCACCGGCAGTGTCCAGTCGTAGAGCGGCTTGAACTTCCCCGGCGCCCGTGCGATGAGCTCGACGGTTTTCCCGGCCAGTTCGACGCCGCCTGCTCCGCCCAGACGGAAAATATCCACCGGCGAGATGTTCATTCCTTCGTCTTCCGCCGCCGTCACCACCGCGCGGATTTCTTCTTCCGTATCCGACGGGAAACGGTTGAGCGCGATAATGCAGGGCACCTGGAATTTGTCGATGTTTTCATAGTGCTTGCGCAGATTCGCCATGCCCAGGACGGCCGCGCGCGGATTGGGCCGATCCAGGGCCTCCCGGGCGATGCCGGCATGATATTTCAGGGCCCGGACGCTGGCGACGAGCACGACAATCCGCGGATTCAGACCGCCGTAGGGCGCGACGATATCGAAGTATTTTTCTGCGCCCAGATCAAAGCCGAATCCCGCCTCGGTGACGACATAATCCGCCAGTCTCAGCGCCAGGTCCGTCCCGATAATGCTGTTGGTACCCTGGGCGATGTTGGCAAAGGGACCGCCGTGAATGACGGCCGGCACGCCTTCCGTCGTCTGCGCCAGGTTGGGCCAGAGGGCATATTTCAAAAGAGCGGTTATGGCGCCCTCCGCGCGCAGATCGCCGGCGACAACCGGCCGGTCGTCGTAGGTAAAACCGACCAGTGTGCGGCGGATCCGCTCCTTCAACTCTTCATAGGATTGCGACAGGCAGAGGATAGCCATGATTTCGCTCGACGGAACAATGTCGAATCCGGTTTCCCGGGGCACGCCGTTGGCGGACCCGCCCAGGCCGATGACAATATCCCGCAGCGACCGGTCGTTCACATCCAGAACCCGGCGCCAGGTTACTTTACGGGGATCGATATTCAGCGGATTTCCATGGAAGATGGAATTGTCCAGCACGGCAGACAGCAAATTGTGCGCGCTTTCCACCGCCGGGAAGTCGTTGGTGAAATGCAGATTGATGTCCTCCGCCGGATGGACGCGGGACAGCCCTCCCCCCGTCGCGCCGCCTTTGAGACCGAAAACGGGTCCCAGTGACGGTTCACGCAGCGCCGCCATTACGGACTTGCCGATTCGGGCCAGCGCCTGCGCCAGTCCGATGGAGACGGTGGTCTTTCCTTCGCCGGCCGGAGTCGGAGTCATGGCGGAAACCAGGATGAGCGCGCTGTTTTCACGCTTTTCGAGTTTCCGGATGGCTTCCAGTCGCACTTTGGCCTTGTAGCGGCCGTAAAGTTCCAGATCCTCTTCGCCCAGGCCGATTGCGGCGGCAATGTCCACGATCGGCGTAAGCTTTATTTCCCGTCTGTGTGCTTTGCTTTTCGGCATGATGTTATTTGTTCAGAACGGCGTCAAAACGGATATCGATGTTGTACTCGTCGCTGATGCGGTTGAAATCGTTTTTCAGGTCGAGAATTTTCACGGCGGGCGGCAGGGAAAAATAGCACATCATCTGAAAGGTGTTGGCGCCGGTGATCGGATTGTTGTCCACGTTGGTGGAAAGGTCGTCGATGTTGACTTTCCGGCTCTGCAGGGCCCGGCAGATCTGGTGGATGATTCCCGGATGATCGATGGAGGTGGCGATGAGTTTGTAGGGAATGGACGGCAGGACATCGCGGTGGCCGGGCGCTTTGGTTTTACGGACGTGGATATCCAGCTTCGTTTTGGCGCGCAGGCTGTCCAGATCGGCGATCAGGCGTTCGATGTCCTCCGTTTTTCCCGACGTCAGAATGATCATGCCGAATTCATCACCCAGGACGCAGCCGCGGGAGCGCTCAATGTTGATGCCGCGCGCTGTAAAAAATTCCGCGATCTCCCGGGCCAGGCCGGGTCGATCCTGCCCCATGGTGGAAACAACAACGTACGATCTCATGGTTCGACTCCGCTCCCTTCCGGCGCAACTTTTTTTCGTTTTTTATCCGTATCATTGCGGGTTGTCAAGGAAAAGTCCTCGGATATGGCCTCGTATTTCCGAAGGAAACTGTTGACAAACAACGCTTCTGCACGTATGTCATCCGAAAAGAAGGCGTATTTATGGTCGGTTCACAGGAGACACCCTACAGCTTCATCGAAGAAGTGCTCAACAGCATCACACACGGGGCGGGAATATTATTAAGCATCGCCGCTCTGGTCCTGCTGATCTTTTTTTCCAGCCTGTCCGGCGGTACGGTGCACGTCGTCAGTTGCACAATTTTCGGGGTCACGCTGATTCTCTTGTACACCGCTTCAACGCTGTATCACGGCATTTTGCGGCCCCGGGTCAAGCGGGTTCTAAAAATTTTCGATCATTCCTGTATTTACCTATTAATTGCGGGAACCTATACGCCTTTTCTGCTGGTTACGCTGCGCGGCGCGCTCGGCTGGACGCTGCTTGGCGTCATCTGGCTTTTGGCCGTGCTGGGCGTGCTTTTTAAAATTTTCTTCATCCACCGTTTTCAGATCGTCTCCACGATCGCTTACGTTCTCATGGGCTGGATCATTATTCTGGCCATCAAGCCGCTGCTGGAGGCCCTGCCCGCGGGCGGCTTGGCTTTTCTGGTGGCAGGCGGTCTGGCTTATTCTCTGGGGGTCATTTTTTACGCGTGGAAAAAACTGCCTTTCAATCATGCCATCTGGCATTTGTTTGTTCTGGCCGGCAGCATCTGTCATTTCTTTGCCGTTTTACTTTACGTCGTTCCGGGATAAGGACGGGAATCAAAACCGCCTTGAATAATCGTTTTTTTAATGCTAGAAAACCCGTCTTAAGTATCGACGAGACTCTAAACGGGAGAATAAAATGAAAAAAAGTTTTTTGGTGTTCGTTTGTCTGCTCGTGGTTTTTCTTGCGGCCGCGACGGTCTGGGCCAAGGAAAAGTATGCGGTCACGGTACTGCCTTTCACGATACACAGCGCGGAAAATTTGGACTATGTCCGCGAGGGCGTCGGGCAAATGCTGACCAGCCGGATCGCCGTGCCGGGTAAAATCGACGTGACCGGCGCGGAGATTGTCCGGGACGTTCTCAGAAAATCGGGGGCAAAGGAACTGAACCTGTCCGACGCGCAAAAAATCGGACAACAGTTGAAGTCCGATTATGTCGTCTGGGGCAGCATCACCAAGATCGGATCGAGTATCAGCATTGACGGCAAACTGATCGACATCACGGGAGGGAAATCGGACGTCGCCATCTTCTCGCAGTCCCAGACCCTCGACGAGGTGATTCCGAAAATCAATGATTTTTCCTCTCGCATCGTCGCGCACATTCTGGGAACGACGCCGCAGGCCGCCGCGCCCGCGCCGTCCGTCGCTCCGGCAACGCCTACAAGTCCCGCCGCGGTGCCTCCGCCCGCTCCGGGCATTTCCCGTGAGGCCCAGATCATTGCCGGAATGAAGAAAGGCGGCCGAAAAGGAACGCTGACCTCCATGATCAATCCGGAATTCATCGACTCCACCGATCCCGTCAAACGCCGGGGATTCTGGATGAGTCAAATGGTGAAAACGGAATTCAAGGGCATGGCTATCGGCGACGTAAACGGAGACGGGAAAAATGAAGTGGTGGTGATTGACAGGAACAATGTCTATATTTATCTGAAAGAACGGGAAAATCTGAAACTGCTCAAAACAATCAACGGCAAATCCTACCTGAACTATGTTGCCGTAGACGTGGCGGACATCAATAAAAACGGTGTTCCGGAAATCTTCGTCACGGCGCTCAACGACCGGCTGCTCACGTCTTTTGTCCTGGAATATAAGGACGGGGACTATAAAACCATTGCCTCGAACATCCGTTATTTTCTGCGGGTCATCGATACGACGCCGGACCTGCCGCTGTTGCTGGGACAGACGTACGGTATGGATAATGTCTTCGAGACGCAGATTTACGAGATCGTGTGGCGAAACGGCGAATACGTTTCTGCCGAAAAAATGAAAATTCCCCTGGGGCTGTCGATATACGGCCTGACCATGGATACACTCGGCTCCGGCGCCAGCGAAAAAATCATTGCGCTCGACGAACTGGACTATCTCTGCGTCATCACACCCACCGATAAACCGATGACCCGGATCCTGTCTTTCGGTTTTTCGCCGGACGAACTGCTCTGGAGAAGCGATACCACTTACGGCGGCAGTAACAATTACATCGCCAATATCGACAAGCAGAAGCCCAGCGACGCCAACCTGGAAACGAGCGCCTTCGCCAATCTGCGCATCCTCTCTTTCGACACCAACAAGGACGGCAAGAAAGAGCTGATCATTGTCAAGAATTTGTCCGCCGTGGGGCGCATCTTCAAAAATCTCAAGCTGTTCACCTCCAGCGAAATATACAACCTGGAATGGGACGGGCTGGGAATGGCGGAAAACTGGCGGACCAAGAAAATCAACGGCTATGTCGCCGACTATGCGTTTAAGGACATCGACAACGACGGCCAGCCGGAAATCGTCCTGGCGTTGATGCAATCCACCGGCGCGGCGCTCACCGACCGGAGCGTCATTGTGGTCTATGAGCTCGAGATGCCGCAATAGGTATTGACAAACGCTCCACTCTTCGGTATAGCGTCCGGGCGGTGTCGCCAGAAGCAATGCTGGCGCCCTCGCCCCAAACGACTTTTTGGGGGGAAAGCAAATAAAATCTTCCTCCAGAGGCGGTGTAGCTCAGCTGGTTAGAGCATACGGCTCATATCCGTAGTGTCCGGGGTTCAATTCCCTGCACCGCCACCAGAATTTCCAACCCCGCCCGGTATTGTGGGCGGGGTTTTCTAAAAAAATCATGATCACCGAATCCACTGAAAACAGCGCATTCCTGCCCCGGTCTTTTCTGAAAAACCGGCATCTTCAATCGATCATGGCCTCCGCGCGCCTGTTGATCGGGCCGCATCGTTTTCTTCTCGAGCGGTCACAGGAAATAATTCTTGAGACGGCGGCGGGGTCCCGGCTGCTGGCCCATGTCTCGCCCCATCCGGCCTCCCGCGGTCTGATCATCATCCTGCACGGCTGGGAAGGCTCTTCCTCGTCGGCCTACGTTCTGGCCGCCGGCGCCCATTTTTACAGCCGGGGTTTTTCCGTGGCCCGTCTCAATCTGCGCGACCACGGCGAATCGCATCACCTCAATGAAGGCCTTTTTCACGGAGCGCTGCTCGATGAAACGTTTGACGCGGTAAACGCGCTGGCCGCAAGCGCCGCGGAATCCTTCGTCTATCTCATGGGCTTTTCCCTGGGCGCCAATTTTGCCCTGCGCATCGCCATCCGACACTCCGAAAAACCGATCCGCGGTCTCAGGCAGGTGTTTGCCATAAGCCCCCCGCTCGATCCCTACAAGACAACGCTGGCCATCGACGGTGGGCCGGGATTCTACCGGAAATACTTTCTCAAAAAATGGCGCCGCTCCCTGAAAAAAAAGCAGCGGCTTTATCCCCAGAAGTATAACTTTACAAAAATGCTGCACGCGGATACCTGTCTCGCGCTGACCGAAAAAGTCATGACCTACTTTCCGGAATTTCCCTCCTACCGGGATTATTTCCGCCTGTACACACTCACGAAAAAATCCTTCCGCGACCTCGGCGTGCCGGTCAGGATCTTCATCGCGCAAGACGATCCGGTGATTCCCGCCGAGGATTTCCTGGCGCTTGCCGGCAACCGCTTTCTGACCGTGTCCCGGCAGAAGTTCGGCGGCCATTGCGGCTTTATCGACCTGTTTCCGTACCGCCGCTGGTACAACGACCGGATTACCGAGGCCTTGGGAAAATGACGGAAATGGACCTGCGGCTGCTCGGCCAAAAAGATGCGTTTCCGCTCCATGTCCTGCGGCGTCTGGAGGCCACGCCGCTCGATTATAGCGAAAAGCATCTTTCGATTGTTCGTTCCAACGCCGAAGGCGGACGGCATCTGGCGGCGGGCGTCGTGGTGCTCTTGAGCTACCGGAATTCCGAATATGTCTTTCAACTGATCAAACGCTCGGAAACGGTCGCGCAAGCCGGAGACATCAGCTGTCCGGGAGGAATGCTGGAGCGCAAGACGGATGAGATGCTCGGACACATTTTGCTGAAAACGGGGATCATCCGCGCCGCGGACGGCCGGGCGCTCGACGCGCTTCCCGGCCGGGACGAACAGACGCTTGGGCTCGTTCGCCTTTTTCTGATGAACGCCCTGCGCGAAGCCTGGGAGGAAATCGGTCTAAGCCCGCTCAATGTGGCGTATCTGGGCGCCCTGCCCTCTTACTCGCTCGCGTATTTTGCCCGGACGATTTTCCCGCTCGTCGCTCTGGTCAGGGAACCTTATTCTTTTCAGTTTAGCGGCGAGGTGGAGAAAGTTCTCGAAATTCCCCTGCGCTGTTTTTTCGAAAGATCGTCTTATGCTCTGGTGGAAATCGAATCGGAGCCGGGCAGCGCCGATCCGCGCTACCAAGTCAAATTCCCCGGACTGGTCCTTCCCGACGGAAACGGCCAAAACGACATTTTATGGGGAGCGACCTTTTACATCGTCACCAATTTCCTCAAACTGGTGTATCCGGAATCCTTTCCGGACATTTCGCCCGTCCGAACGGTTCGCCGGGTGTTGTCGCCCACCTATGCGACGGGAAGGCGTTCCTGAAATGGGCTTTTTGTCTCTCAACGACAAACGGATCGATACGGTCATTTTCGACTTTGACGGAACCCTTGCCGAACTGAATATCGATTTCGCCCGAATGCGCAGCGGCGTTTGCGAACTGATTGCCCGATACGGCATTGCCCCCCGGACGCTCAGCGAGACCTACGTTCTGGAGCTCATCGCCGAAGCGTCCGCCCTCCTGGGCGGCGGCCCATCGCAGCGCTTTAAAGCCGAGGCTTTCGGCCTTCTGGAAGATATCGAAGTAAGAGCGGCCCGGGAAGGAGAATTGTTCGAAAACACCAGGGACCTGCTTGCCGCGCTCACCGGACACGGCATCCGCGCGGGAATCATTACGCGCAACTGCGCCCGGGCGGTGCGAACGGTTTTCCCGGACATCGGCGCGTACTGTTGTGTGGTTGTCAGCCGCGACGACGTGACGCGCGTCAAGCCGCACCCCGAACAGATCACGCTTGCGCTGGCCCGGCTGGGCGGCAGCGCAAGCTCTGCGATCATGATCGGCGATCATCCGATCGACATTGAAACCGGACGCAATGCCGGGACCGCGGCGGCGGGCGTGTTGACGGGCCGCTTTCAGCGAGAGGACTTTCTGCGCGCGGGGGCAGACGCTGTTTTTTCCCGGGCGCCGGACATTGTGCAACTGCTTTGCTGACGGGACCGGGAAGCCTTTGTTTATTGACAGGCCCCGCGCAATCCGATAGAAGAACCCATCGCCGGCGGCGCATCCGGCGCCACGATTACGTTTTGAGGAGAAGCTTATGAATCCCCATGTTTTTCGCGAATACGACGTCCGCGGCGTTGTTGACCGGGACCTGAATGAAGACTTCATTGTCGACCTCGGCCGCGCCATCGGCACCTATGCGGCTCAAAATAACGTACAGATCATGACGGTGGGACGCGATTGCCGTCTGAGCTCCGCCGACTACCGGCAGTACCTGATCCGCGGACTCAATGCCGCGGGAATCGATACGATTGACATCGGCCTGTGCGCGACGCCGATGCTGTACTTCGCGATTCGTCACTGCGGCGCGGGCGGAGGCGTTATGATCACGGGCAGCCACAATCCTCCGGAATTCAACGGCTTCAAAATCTGCATCGGCTACGACTCCATTTACGGCGCACAGATTCAGGAACTGAGAAAAATCATGGAAGCAGAGGCCTACCGCAGCGGTTCGGGAAAGACGCAGTTCCGGGACATTGCCGGCGCTTATTCCGACTTTCTTTTCAAGAACGTCAAGATCACGAGAAAGCTCAACGTTGTGATGGACGCCGGCAACGGCGTCGGCGGAAAGTTCGCTCTGCCGCTTCTTGAAAAGCTGGGCTGCACGGTCACCTGCATTTACTGCGATCCGGACGGCCGTTTTCCGCATCATTTTCCCGATCCCACGGTCGAAGACAATCTGCAGATTCTGATCCGGACCGTCGCCGAAACCAAAGCGGACCTGGGCATCGCTTTTGACGGGGACGCCGACCGCCTCGGCGTTATCAGCAACACAGGCGAAATCATCTGGGGAGACAAGCTGCTGCTTTTGTTTGCCAGATACATTTTGAAGGAATCCCCCGGAGCGACCGTCATCGGCGAAGTCAAGTGCTCCCAGGTTCTGTACGACGGCATCCGGCAGGCCGGCGGCCGGCCCATCATGTGGAAAGCCGGACATTCGCTGATCAAGGCCAAGATGAAAGAGGAAAACGCTCTTTTGGGCGGCGAGATGAGCGGCCACCTGTTTTTCGCCGACCGGTATTTCGGCTACGACGACGCCATTTACGCCGCGCTTCGGCTCTTGGAAATCCTCTCCCAAACGAATTCCTCCGTAAGCGAGCTGCTTGCGGACACTCCGAAAACCTTTGCCACGCCGGAAATCCGGGTGGACTGTCCGGACGACAAAAAATGCGCGGTCGTGGAAAAGATCAAAGAGCGCTACCGCTCTACACCGGGCATGATCGATATTGACGGCGTCCGCGTTCCTTTCCCGGACGGCTGGGCGCTGGTGCGCTGTTCTAATACCCAACCGGTCATCGTCCTGCGGTTTGAAGCCTCGTCGGCCGATCGTCTTGACACCATCCGGCGCGAGGTGGAGGGCCTGCTGGACGTATAAGAAGTCAACAGGCGGGACGACGATCATTTTTGCACGGCGGCGGATCGCGTTATCCTCAATTTGCGAGGATGATAAACAAGGAGGCCAGAACTTTTTTTTCAAAAATGCGTACCGGAATCAACGGGTGAAGGAATTCCTCTTGTGACCGGCAACTTGCCAGCCTCTCTTTTCGATTTTTTTTATTGAATAATTTTTAACATTATGCAATGTTTACGCAGATTTCAATCAGGCACTATAAAATGTTGTTCAAATCAACCTTGAATAAGGAGTATTCATCATGAAAATCTTGTATCGCTCATTATTTGTTATTTTGATCAGCATGTTTTTATTCGGTTGCGGCGACAAGACGGCCGGCGTTGAAGGCAAGATTGTCGACGGCAAGGGAAAACCTGTGCCGGGGGTTTCTCTGATTTTCAAGCAGGTCCAGCCGACGCAGGGATACGAACAGTTTGAAACCAAAACCGGCGCGGACGGCGTCTTCAAGTTGTCTGGGCTCGCTCCCGTTTCCGATTACACGCTGGCGATCCTGTCCGACAAATGGAGATCGAAAGTCACCAGAAAAATCAAAACGCTGGAGGAAGGACAGAGCCTTGTTTTAAGCGAACCGATCAAGGTTCGGTTTCAGCAGTTGAAAGACGGAACGGTCATCGACACCAAAACGGATCTGCTGTGGTACATTCACCCGGTTTCCGACATCACAGCCGTCAATGTAATCACCACTGTTAAAAGCCTCAACATCGGTGGATATTCCGACTGGCGCCTTCCCTCGCGCGAAGAGCTCAACGGTCTTCAGGAAGAAAAGGCTCCGCCCAAAACGCCTGCTGCGCAACCGGTTTTAATCAATAAAACCTGCTGCGCGTGGGTGATTGAGCCCAATGCGCAGGAAGTGGACTGGAAGTTTTATATAGAAGAAGACAACGAACTGTGGTCCTCGAGCAAAGATGCCCCGGATAACCGAATCGTCATCGTCCGAAGCACCGTGGCTGTGCCGGCAACGGCCGCTGTTCAGTCTCCGGCGGCTGCGGAAACGGCTTCACCGTCATCCGTCGAGACGCCGGCGGAAAAAGGTGAGCCCTCCCCGGGGAAACTGCCGGAAGGTGTAAAGTTCGCCTCCCGAAAAGCCTGCGCAGAAAAAAGAGCGCTGGCGGCAAAACAGGTAAAAGCCGCATCGGCAGCAGCTCCTGCTGACGCAAAAGCATTGCCGGCGCCGCCTGCGGTCAGGAAAGAAGCGGCGGCCCCGGTCGCCTCCGCAGCCAGAATGCCGGAACCGGCCAGGGCGGCGGCGTCCGCGAGGAATGCTGAAGCATCAGGAGCCGGCCTTTCCGAATCCCTTTATTTTGAAGCCGGCGGCGCAAGTCTGAACGCTCTGCAGCGGGCCAAATTGAGCAGATTCTTCTCCCAGATAAAAGGGAAAAAGGGCGTTCTGATGGTTGACGGACATTCCGACACGTCTGCCGGGAGCAAGTCGGCCAACCTGCTTTTGTCCATTGAGCGTTCGAGCAAGGTTGTGGCCGCCCTGAATAAAATGGGCCTGGGCAATGACATCAAGGTGGAAGTGAAAGCTTTGGGCGATACACAGCCGGTTGCATCCAATGATACGACGGAAGGACGCAGCCTCAACCGTCGCGTTGACTTGCGCTTCGCATCCGAATAAACGCAGTTCTTAGAAAAAGACCAAAGCCCCCTGCTTGAGAAAACAGGGGGCTTTTTTATGATTCAGAGAAAAGGCAGCTTTGTCACTTTTTCTTAAGCAGCATGAATGTCGCGGACACCCGACAGATGCCTTTTCCCGCATCGTCCGTGACCAGACAATCGCCGATCATCAGGCTTCCGCCCTTCTTGAAGACGCTCGCCTCGGCGTTGAGATGACCGGCGTCAATGCCTGAAAGAAAATTGCTTTTGAGTTCGATGGTCGTCAGCCCTTCGCCGGAATCCAGCTGCGTCATCATCGCATGGGCAATCGCTTCATCCGCCAGCGCTACGATCAGCCCGCCCTGCATGATTTTTGCCCCCTGCAGATATTCCGGGCGTACCGGCATCCGCAGACGCGCTTCCCCGTCTTTCAAGTCGCTGACCGTCACGCCGAAATGATCGAGAAAGGGATTGAGCCCTTTTTGCCCTTCACTAATTTTCTGCAAATAAAGCCTGTAGTTGAAAATAACCGTCACCTCTTCTGTGTGTGCTCCCGGATTTCCGCAGTGCGGAGGGCTTACTGTATAATCCTTTTTTCGCCATAAGCCAACCGTTTCATGACAGAAACAGAGCGCTGAAATAACGGATTACCGTTCACGGGGCATGACGTGAACGGCCGTGGCCTTGAAGGAAACGGCAACGGAAGATCCTTCGCACAGACGCAGATCCTCACAGGAGGATACGGTGATGTAAGCGACCACGACGAATCCGCAGTCCAGGATCATTTTATAAAAAAAAGCCTGACGAACAATTTTCTGTATTTTGGCCTCAAAAACATTGCGGGCGCTGCTTTTATCCTGAGGAGCGTCCGAAACGGTGATGTTTTCCGGTCGGATGCAGCAGAAAACGGCTTTCCCCGGCAAAAAGTCACCCACCGCCTCGATCATTTTGTCCGCTACGGCAATTTCCAGCAAACCGTTCCGGTTGTTGCGCACCGTTCCTTCGAGGATGGTTTCCGTGCCGACAAAGCCGGCTACGAATTCGGAGGCCGGCTGGTTGAAGATCTGCGCGGTCGTTCCCGACTGGAGAATGCCGCCGTCGGCGAGGACAACCACGTCCTGGGCCATGCGCAGCGTTTCCTCGCGGTCATGCAGCGCCAGCACGGCGGTGATTTTCGTTTCTTCGAGAATGTGCCGCAGATCGTCAATGAGCGTTTCGCGTGTAGGAGGATCCAGCGAATTGAACGCTTCGTCAAGCAGAATCAACTCCGGTTTCAGGGCAAAGGCGCGCGCCAGCGACACTCTCTTCGCCTCTCCGCCGGAAAGCGTTTTTGCTGAGCGGCCGGCCAGAGCGCTGATGCCGAAATAAGCCAGGGCGTTTTCAACGTTTTTCCGGATGTCGCCGGTCGTCAGGCGCCGGAACATCAAGCCCAGCGCTACGTTCTTATAGACGGACGTGTTGAGTAAAAGCGACTCCTGGAACACGACGGAAACGCTCTTGCGCATTTCCGACCGCCGGGCGCCGGTATCGACGGGGACGCCTCGGTAAAATATTCTTCCCCGGTCCGGTTTCAAAAGCCCGGCCATGGTCAAAAGGAGCGTTGACTTGCCCGCTCCGTTGGGGCCGATCAGGGCAAGTACCCTGCCGGCTTCGACGCTCATCTCTTCGATATCGAGGACGGTAACGCCGCCCCGCCGGACGAGCAAATTCTGCACGGTCATAATACTGTTCATCGGAGACGCTGCCTCTGTTGAACGTGGGTGAGCAGAAGGTTGACCAGAAAAGCGAGAATGAGAAGGATAATGCCCAAAGCGATGGCAATGTCGAAATTTCCTTTTCCGGTTTCCATGACCGTGGCGGTTGTGAGCACACGGGAATAGCCTTTGATGTTTCCGCCCACCATGATGGATGCGCCGACTTCGGAAATAACGCCGCCGAAGCCTGCCATGACAGCCGCCAGCAAAGGCAGCTTCGATTCCTTGATCAGAACCCACACCATCTGCATCCGGCTTGCGCCCAGCGCAAGAATTTGCAGACGGAGATTGGGCGGAAGGTTTTGAATGGAGGCAAGCGATATGCCCATGACGATCGGCGTGGCGATGATGGCTTGAGCGATGATCATGGCGTAAGGCGTGTAAAGGATTTCGAGGAATCCCAGAGGACCGCTGCGCCAGATCATGATCGTAACAAACAGACCGACAACGACGGGAGGAAGCCCCATGCCGGTATTGATTAAACTGATGACCAGTCTTTTCCCCGGAAAGGTGGTAAGCGCCACCGCCGTTCCGATGGAAACGCCGAAGAAAAGGCTGATGAATGTGGCTGTCCCCGATATTTTCAGGGACAGCCAGGTAATGCCGAGAACTTCAGGATCGAAGCTGAGAAGCAACTCAAACGCTTTAACGATCCCCTGTACGATCAACTCCATTGCTGAACTTTCTTTTTGCCAGACGCCCCATTCTTCACGACGCTTGCCCCTTTACATTATTTTCCCAAATCCTCCACCTTTTTTCCCGCATCGGGGAAGAAGAGCGGCGATCCGAACTTGTCGACGCCGAATGTTTTGATGATGCCCTGGGTTTTCTTGGACACCATGAAGTCGGCAAAGGCTCTGCCGCCCGCGGCGTTCACTTTCGGCCATTTGGTACCGTTGATTTCAATCACGTGGTAGATGTTGAGCAGCGCCGCATCTCCTTCAACCAGAACATCCAGACCCAAATTTTTTTTCAAGGCCAGGTAGGTGCCACGGTCCGCCAGCGTGTAGCCTTTCTTCTCCGATGCGACATTTAGCGTCTGTCCCATGCCCAGTCCCGTTTCCTGATACCACTTCTGGCCGGCGGGAGTGATCCCCGTCTGTTTCCAGAGAGCCTTTTCCTTGGCATGCGTGCCGGAATTGTCGCCGCGGGACGAAAAGAGCGCGCCTGCTTTGGCGATGGTCTTCAACGCTTCGGCGGAGGACTTCAGACCCTTGATCTTCGCCGGATCGGCGGATGGCCCGACGATGATAAAATCATTATGCATTACGAGCCTGCGGTTTACCCCGTTCCCTGCTTCCATGAATTTTTTTTCGGCGTCGGGGGAATGAACCAGAAGAACGTCCGCTTCGCCCTTCTGTCCCATGGCCATGGCCTGGCCGGAGCCGACGGCGATCGTCTTTACGAAATAACCGGTTTCTTTTTCAAAGATGGGGATCAGCACGTCAAGCAGACCAGAATCCTGCGTGCTCGTGGTGGTTGCCAGAATGATGTTTTTCTGCTTGGGCTCGGCGTTGGCCGCCAAGACATCCGAGGCCCCGAGAGCGAAAAGCAGAAAAGCAGCGATCAGAACTGCAACGGTCTTGCTGTTTTTGAACATTTTCATCATAAGACTCCTTTTTCGTTATTTCTTGTGGGTTTCCTGCCATTGGCGGGAATTGGGAAAAAACAATGCCGATCCGTACTTGTCTTTTCCGAAATCACGGATGATCAACTGTCCCTTTTCCGGTGAGGTCAGCCATTGGACGAACATCATTGTGTCCTTGTGATTGACGTTGGGAAATTTCTTTGGATTCACCGGAATCAAGGATATGAAATTCAGCAGAGCTTCGTCGCCTTCCACGAGAACCACCAGACGGATGGAATCTTTCAATGACAGATAAGTGGCCCGGTCGATCACGGTGTATGCCGACTGCCGATTCGCGTATTTCAGCGTCGAGACGTTTCCTTCCGCACCCTTTTCGTAAATGATGTACCAGGCGCCCTGCGGCTTCACTCCGACTTTCTTCCAGAGCTCCATTTCCGCAACGTGCGTGCCCGATTTGTCGCCGCGGCTGATGAACTTCATGCCCCTGTCCTGAATCCTTTTCAAAGCATCCCCGACCGACGTCATGCCCCGAATGCCGGCAAGATCATCCGGATGTCCGACGATCACAAAATCGTTGTACATCAGGGGAATTCTTTCCGTACCGAAACCGTCGGCAATAAATTTCTCCTCCAGAGATTTTGCATGGGCCATCACCAGATCAATCTGGCCTTTCGTCGCGATTTTCAGGGCGGCGCCGGTTCCCGCGCCGACGTGGCGCACGCGGATGCCCGTTTCCTTCTCAAATTGATCTTCCAGCGTTCCGACAATTCCCGAATCGATCGGACCGATCGTGCTGGACAGGAAAACAAACTTGTCTCCGTCTGCGGCCACGGCCAAAGAGGCCCACAGCACTAACAGCAATACTAAGCCTTTGCCAATAGTAACCCTCATCTAAACACTCCTTTCGCCAGTCGTAATTTTCAAGAATGAAGGATTTTTCCGGCATCCTTAAAATTGTAATTTCCGATTTTCTCGACGCGCTTTTTGAACGGCTCCGATTGGAGAGTTTCGACAAAAGCCTGCAATTCCGGACGGAAAAACGTGTCTCTGTCGAGAATCATGTCAAAGCGCTCGCCGGTCAGCGGCAAAAAGTTCAGATCCAGAATTTTAGCCACGGCGGCCGACGCGATGCCGACCTTTGCCTCTCCCGCGATCAGCGCCAGCCCCACTTCAAAGTGGGTGTATACTTCATTATCGTAACCGGGAATATCCCCGCCGGGGATATTGCGATTTTTCAGCTCGTAATCCAGGAAAATCCGGATGCCCGATCCCCGCTGTCGGTTGACGAACCGCATGTGTTTGCGGGCAAGGCTTTCCCATCCCTTAAATTTTTCTTCGGCGGTTTTCGCCGTCAGGAAGCCGATTTCGCGGTAAAACAAATTAACCACCACCGGAGAATGGTCGGGACAGTATTGCTTCAGATACGGCACGTTGTATTCGCCTGTGTCGGGATCGTATAAGTGGGAAAAGGCGATATCCGTCAATCCCGTATTGAGCGCTTCCAGACCATTGATGCTGCCGGTACTGGCGGAAAAGATATTAAAGGCCGGATGTTCCTTTTTAATTGCCGTTAAAAGCATATCCAGCACCGGATCATTACTGCCTGCAGCCAAGAGCGACCCGCCGATGGAGTCGATCTTTTTCTTTGCCTGCTGAAGACTGCCGTGCGCGCTTTTTTCAATCCACTCATCTATCATCTTAGCGGGAAATATCCATTTGCCCGTCACGCGCGTGCAGGGAATTTTCCCGGCCTTGATCAGCATGTAAACCTGTTTTTCATGAATATCCAGATACCTGGCAACTTCTTTTGTGTTCATGAACTCGCTGGACATACAAACTCCCTTCTTAACGTTGCGTTTGATAAAACATATCCGTCTTTTTTTCAAGAATATTATTCCATATTCCAACTTTCTATTACTTAATATCATTGATGTGGGTAAATATTATCCACCCGGTTCTTTTCGATACGCCGATTCTACCCAAAACATATAAATTATAAAAGTATTGTTTTCATTAATGATTGTATATGGCCGTAAAAGCATCGGTTTACGTCATTCACTTATTCTGGCATAAAACTTGATAAAAACGTTTTACCGAGAAAGAAAACAAATTTTGCAGTAGCAGGGTGTTTTGCATTTCGGCGATCGTCCGCTTATGATAAAGAAAGGTTAATGTTCCGACTCATTGGTTTGAAAAAAATGCAAAAAAAGATTTTATTGATTGTTATTTTAATATTTTTGAGCGCTTACGATCTATCCGCTGCCGACGCGATTCGACCGGGCGATGTCCTTACGCTCCAGCAGTGTATCGACATCGCGCTGGCCAATCATCCTGCAATCGCCGCCGCTGCGGGCGTTATCCGTCAGTCCGACAGCCGGGTCGGCCAGGCGCGCTCAGGCTTTTATCCCCGGATTACATTCAAGTCCGGCTATTCCCGGAACGCTCCCGTCTCCACCGCACAAGTAACCGATCAGTATAATTATTACTCCAATGCGCTGAGCCTCAATCAGACCCTCTTCGATTTCGGCAAAACGGCCGCTGCGGTGGACATTCAGAAGCTTGCCAAACAATCCGCCGAGGCGGATTACCAGGATACGGCCGGACTGCTGGTACTGAGCGTCAAGGCAGCTTTCTACGCCCTGCACAAAGCCAAAATGAGCCTCACGGTTGCGCAGGAAACCGTCAAACAGTTTCAAAAGCATTTGGACATCGCCAAAGCCTTTTTTGAAACGGGCAAGAATTCGAAAATCGATGTGACGAGCGCGGAAGTCAACCTTACCAATGCGCGTATCCAACTCATCTCCGCGCAAAACAGCCTGCGCGTCACCCGGGCGGATCTCAACACAGCCATGGGGCTAACGGCCGCGCCCGAATATGATGTCCGGGAAGAATTTTTCCTGGCAGCCCAGGACCTGTCCTTGGAATCGGCCCTGGACCGGGCATATGAAAACCGTCCGGATTATCTTTCCTTGAGACTGAAACGGGAAGCTCTGGAAAGAAGCGTCGATCTCAACAAAAAAGATTATCTCCCCGTTCTTTCCGGCAATGCCGACTACGGCTATTCGGGAACCGACACCTCCATCGGCAGATCCTGGACCGTCGGCGTCGCCCTCACCTTCCCTCTGTTTACCGGACTTTCCACCAAATATGCCGTGGATGAGGCCAGGGCTAATCTGGATATCGCTCGCGCCAATGAAGAATCGCTCCGGCAGAAGATCTTTCTGGAGGTGCAGACCGCCTACCTCAACCGCCACGAGGCTTTCGAACGGATTGAGGCCGGCCGGATGATCGTAAGGCAAGCGGAGGAAACCCTCGAACTGGCCAGCGGACGGTACGCCACGGGCGTGGGCAGTTCCATCGAAATCACGGATGCCATGATTAAACTCAACAACGCCAAAATGACGCACATTTCCGCCCTGTCCGATTTCAAAATCGCCGAGGCCGAACTCGAAAAAGCCATGGGAGCGCAAAGATGAAAAAAATAATCCTTCCGGCCGTTGCGTTGCTGATCGTGATTGCGGCGGTTTTTTTCTTTTTCACAAAGAACAACGCGGCGCCCCAGTACGTCACCGAGCCTGTCGGGCGCGGGAACATCCGCGCCACTGTGAGCGCCACGGGCACCGTCAGCGCCGTAACCACCGTCCTCGTCGGCACGCAGGTTTCCGGCACCATCAAACAACTTTTTGCGGATTATAATTCGGCGGTGCGCCAGGGCCAGCTCCTGGCCCAGATCGATCCCGCCTCGTTTGAGGCCCAGGAGGAACAGGCCGCAGCCAGCCTCTCGTTGGCCAGGGCCAACCTGGAAAAATCGGAAGTGGCGGTGCGCGATACGCGAAACGCCTGGGAAAGAAACAAAGTTCTCTACGGAAAAAATTTCGTCTCCAAAAGCGATCTCGAGGCCTCGGAAACAAGCTACCTTTCGGCGCTGGCGCAGGTCAAGGCGTCCCGCGCTCAGGTTGACCAGGCGCAGGCGGCGTTGAAGCTCGCCCGGACCAACCTGCGCAATACACGGATTCTTTCTCCTGTGAACGGAACAGTCATCTCCCGCAGCATCGACGTGGGACAAACCGTCGCGGCCAGTTTCCAGACGCCGACGCTCTTCACCATCGCCCAGGATCTGAAAAAAATGCAGATCGTGACAAGCGTCGATGAAGCGGATATCGGCAGAATCCGGACAGATCAGCCGGTGTCCTTCACCGTGGATGCTTATGCGGATCAGGCGTTTCAGGGCAACGTTTCCGAAATCCGCAATGCGCCCACCACGGTTTCCAATGTCGTGACGTATGAAGTGATCGTCAAGGTGGACAATCCCGAATTGAAGCTCAAACCCGGCATGACCGCCAATGTGTCGATTGTCATTTCCGACAAGAAAGACATCCTGCGGATTCCCAATGCCGCCCTGCGCGTTAAAATCCAAACTCCAGAGTCGGCAGCCGCAGCGCCGCGGGGAACCGGCGTCTGGCTGCTGGAAAACACTCAGCCCAGGAGGGTCCTTCTTTCGACCGGCATCAGCGACAACCGTTTCACGGAAGTTCTCTCGGGCAATCTTACGGAAGGTTCGGCGGTCATTGTTGAAGTCCGGGACAATGCAAAAAAGACGTCGGCCCGCTCCGGCCCGCCCGGCCCGAGGTTTTAGCATGACGGCGCTTATCGAAACGGATCAACTGGAAAAACGCTACGAGGTCGGCGACAGCGTGGTGCACGCGCTCGACTGCGTCTCGCTCAAGATTTTTCCCGGGGAATTCGTAGCAGTCATGGGGCCTTCCGGCTCCGGCAAATCCACCTTCATGAATGTCATCGGCTGCCTCGACGAACCGACGGCCGGCCGATACTTCCTCGACGGCATTGACGTGAGCCGGATGGACCGCGACGCGCTCGCGGAAATCCGCAACCGGAAAATCGGCTTCGTCTTTCAGGGATTCAATCTCCTTTCCCGGACCTCTGCGCTGGAAAACGTCGAGGTCCCCCTGCTTTACGATAAAACGCATCCGAAAGACCGCCCCAACAGGGCCAGGGAAGCGTTGAAACTCCTGGGCCTCGAAGGAAGAATGCATCATCATCCCAACCAACTTTCAGGCGGTCAGCAGCAGCGGGTGGCCATCGCCCGCGCGCTGGTCAATGACGCGCCCCTGCTTCTGGCCGACGAACCGACGGGAAATCTGGACACCAAAACGAGCGTTGAGATCATGGAGCTGTTTGTCCGGCTCAATAAAGAGAAAAAAATCACCATTGTTCTGGTCACCCACGAACCGGATATTTCCGCCTACAGCAGGCGCATCATCCGCTTCCTGGACGGTCGGATCGTCAGCGACAGGGAAAACCGGCCATGATCCATCTTCCCGCTACGCTCAAAATCTCTCTGCGCGCCCTGCGCGTCAACAAAATGCGTTCGGCACTGACCATGCTGGGCATCATCATCGGCGTCGCCGCCGTCATCACCATGCTTGCGGTCGGCAAAGGCGCCAGCAACAAGATTTCCGAACAAATCGCCACCATCGGCAGCAACCTGATCATCGTCATTCCCGGTTCGACGACCACAAGCGGCATCCGCCTGGGCAGCGGAACGTACCAGAACCTGACCATCGCCGATTCTGATGCCATCAAACACGAATGCTCGGCGGTGGCCACAACAGCGCCTATTTTAAGCGGCAGCGCTCAGGTCGTTTACGGAAACCAGAACTGGGCGTCTATCGTCTTCGGCACGGATGAAAACATCCTCGAGGTGCGCGAATGGACGCTGGCTTCCGGACGGAACTTCTACGAGCAGGAAATTCGCGGCGCGGCCAAGGTCTGTCTTCTGGGTCGGACCGTCGCGGAAAATCTTTTCAGCAACGATGATCCGATCTCCAAAACCATCCGCATCAAGAAAGTGCCGTTCACCGTTGTCGGTCTTTTGGAATCGAAAGGCCAATCCATGATGGGGCAGGATCAGGACGATGTGATTTATGTTCCGATCAGCGCCGCCCAGAGGAACCTCTTCGGCAGATACTTTCCCGGAACCGTGCGCTCGATCATGGTCAAGGCCGCAAGCACCGACGCGCTGGACCGCGCGGAAACGCAGATCCGCGAGCTGCTGCGCCAGAGGCATCGCCTGGGCCCCGGGCAGGAAGACGACTTTACCGTGCGCAACCTCACACAGATGATGCAGACGGCGGAACAGGCCTCGAGGGTCATGGCGCTGCTGCTCGCGGCTATTGCGTGTGTATCGCTTCTGGTGGGCGGCATCGGCATCATGAACATCATGCTCGTCTCCGTCACGGAAAGAACGCGCGAGATCGGCATCCGCATGGCCGTCGGCGCCAAAACGTGGGACATCCGCATGCAGTTTATCATCGAAGCGCTGGTTCTCTCCCTCATCGGCGGCCTGATCGGCGTAGGACTGGGCATTTTGGTTGCGGAGCTTTTGTCCTTCCTGACCGCATGGACAATCCTCATTTCTCTGTATTCTGTCCTGCTGTCCTTTGGTTTCTCCGGCGTAGTCGGCATCTTCTTCGGATTTTATCCGGCGTATAAAGCGTCGCTCATGAGCCCTATCGACGCGCTGCGTCACGAATAGGATGTTCGATAAATATGTTGACCTGCGGTGACATTTACGGTAGGAATTTTTCCAATCCATTCAGCCTGAGACGGCAGGTCTTGCGGATGAAAACCATTGCAGACATCAACAAAATTTCAATAAACGGAGGCTAGAAAAAAATTATGAGTATGGAAATCAAGGCCCCGATGCCGGGGAAGATTGCCAGCATTCCGGTGAATGTCGGCAGCCAGGTGCAGGAAGATGAAGAAGTGATCATCATGGACGCCATGAAAATGGAAATTCCCGTCTACGCGCCGGGTGCGGGAACCATCAAGGAAATCAAAGTCAAGGTGGGAGATTCCGTAAACGAAGGCCAGGTGCTGGCCGTCCTCGAATAGCGCAAAACAAACCGATTGCCATCAGCAAACCCGTTGTCTTTGGTCCGACCAGGCAACGGGTTTGTTTTTTAGGCAGCCGGCCGTCATTGCCGCGAGGCTTTGAACCGTTCAAATTCCGACATCATGGCGTTGTATTGCCGGACAGCCTCATTGCGCCGAGCCATCCATTTATTATACACTTCCACGTAGTGCAGCTGGTAGCGTCTTTCAAGCCATTCCTGTTCGCCGCCGGTCAGATTGGTTTCCCCCGGAGATTTGTGGGGCAGAACGCTCTTGAACAGTTTTTCGCGGTTTCTTTCCAGGTCTTCGCGGGCTTCTTTATCCGGATTAATGGCGTGCGGGCTGCCGCCGATCTGCTCTAAAACCCATTTTTCAAATTTGACGCGGTCCAGCGTTCCATCGGGCCGCGACACCTGCATGTCCGTCCGCCAGTCCACGAAATAGACCTGGCCCCGGCCGTCCGCGTAGCAGTACACTTCGCGGGTCTGCGGACGCTGAATTTCCGGGCCGTCTGCGTCATGCGCGGAGGACACCGTGCCGTTGTGCAAATCGGCAATTCTGGACGCGGCGACGCAAAAGTTAAGATTCTGGCCGGCGCGGTACTGGAAAGTCGCCACGCCGACGACCTCTCCCCGCATATTGAAAAGCGGTCCGCCGCTGTTTCCAGGAGAAACGGGCGCGGTGATCTGAAGGAAGATCACTCCCTTTGGATTGCGCCGCACGGCGGAGACGATGCCGTCGGAAACGGTCTGTTCCAGTCCCAACGGGTTGCCGATGACTACGATCTTCTCGCCCGCCTCCGGTAAAACCGCGCTCAGGCTCACCGGCCTGGATTCTTCCGGCGGCGCATCCGTGGCTGCCAGGACCAGATCTGCGTCCGGATCTTCCCGCAGGATTTGCCGGATACGGTAAACGGTCCCGCGCAGCGTTTTGATTTCCGCACGGTCCGGATGAGAAAGGACATGCTTGTTGGTGATGATGCGCCCGCTGCGATCAAGGAAAAATCCCGTTCCGACGCCGGCTCTGGTTTTGACAAGTACGATGCTTTCCCGGTGGGCCCGCGCAATGTCGGCAATCGACAGGCTGCGGACGGCAAAAGAGGTCTCGGAAACCGGCCGAAACGGGGCATCCGCAGGCGTCGATACAGAATCGGCCGGCGGCCGACCTTCGGACGGCGCCTCGTCGTCGGCATTCGATACGAGGACCTTTTTTTCGCTTTGAAAGAATTTCAGGAGCGGGGGCAGCGCGAAAGCATGCAGTAGCGTGATTACGATGACGACCGCACCGGTGTAAAGCACAAGCCGGTTGGCCGAAAAATTTCTTCCGGATCTGCGCGGAGGAGGCGGCGCCGGCGGGGCGGCGGCATCGGCCGGTTTCCTGGGCGAGTCGGAATCTTTCCGCCATTTACTGTATATAATTCCGCATTTCGGGCACTCCGCCGCGCTGATAAAATCGTCGCGTTGCTTGCGCTCATAACCGCATTGAGGACAGATCATCCTGAATTTCCTCGCATGATTGCAGAAATCAAGCAAACACCGAACCCGTCGCATTAAACGACGGCGCGGGACACGGTTTCGATCAACCGGTTGGCGGCGTCGCTGAGCTGGTCGGCCGCCGCTTTGAATTGAGACAAAGAGCCTGACATCCGGCCGGCGCTGGAATTCAGATCTGCCATCGCCTCGCTGATCTGACGCGACCCGAGCGACTGGAAATGCATGCCGTCGTTGACCTTGTCGAACTCCGGGCCCAGATTCGCCACCTTCGCAATCACCTGCGAAAGCTGCAGCGTGGCGTCGTCCGCGGAGCTTACTCCGTGGGCCACACCGTCTCGAAAATGCTCCATTTCCTTGACGCCGTCCGCGACCGATGCCTGCATCTCATTGATGATTTCGGAGATGTCCAGCGTCGAGATCGCCGTTTCATTGGCCAGACGTCCAATCTCGCGGGCCACAACGGAAAAGCCTCGCCCGTATTCGCCCGCTTTTTCCGCTTCAATGGCGGCGTTGAGCGACAAGAGGTTCGTCTGATCCGAAATCTTGGTGATGGTTTCGATGATGATGTCGATACTCTTGGCCTTCGAATGAATGGTCGTGAGTTTTTCCGAAATTCCACCCGTTCCTTTCGACAATTTTCCCATGGCGTCCTGCAGACTGGCCAGGCTGGTCTGCCCGGCGTTGGCCAGACGGGCAGCCTCCCGGGCGGCATTTTTGACGCCGTCCATGGTTTTGGCCAGATCCTGGGATGTTGCCGAAATCTGTTGGGCGGATGCGCCGACCTGCGCCACATTGCCTTCAAATCCCAGCATTGCTTCTTCCTGCTGGCTGGAGGCCGATACGATGGAAGCGGCCAGACCGTTGAGGATTTCAACGGCTTCGCGGATGCGGATCGTCTGCTCCCGGATGCTTTGAGTCATGTTGTTGATTGACCGGCTCAGAACACCCACCTCGTTGAGGTTGTCTGCCGTATCGATCCGGGCGCGAAGATCGCCGCGCGTCACGCTGCGCACCGCCCAGGTCACCTTTTTCATGGGCAGGGTGATCAGGCTTCTGGACAAGAGATACACCAGAAGGGTCACGGCAACGGCGACCAGCAGCATACTGACAAGTGTTTTAATCAGAAAGGCGTGAATGCCGGCCAGAATATCGTCGTACCCGCGGCAGAAAATGATATACCAGCTGTCCTGCATATTGAAACGGGCCGTCGTTAATTTTTCGACGTAGTAGGCTTTTTGGGCGCCTTCAAACCGCGACAGGAAATATGTGTCTCCGGACTCGATTCTGGCCATCACCGGCCGGATCAGGTCCCTGCCCTTCGGATTCAAGATGAGTGTTTTTTGGGGATGCGAAATAATCATGCCGCTCGAATCGACCATGACGAGATAGCCGGTTTGGCCGATGACCGATTTCTCGACAAAGAACTCCGTAAAATAGTCCATTCTGGGGGCGACGATGGTCGCGCCGAGAATTTCGCCGTTTTGCAGGACGGGCACGGCAACGACGAAGATGGGATTGCCCCGGAGGATGCTGGGATAAACCTCGCTGATAAAATAGGGTTTTCCCGCGAAGACATTTTTAATGTAACTGAACTCCGGACCGCACTTGCCGATGGTTTTGCCCTGCACCGTGTCGAGAAAAAAATTGCCGTTCCCGATCGTCCTTTTTTCACCCTGTACATCAAAGGAAATCGTCCGGCCGTCGGCCATTTTCAGGGCCAGGGGAATGTTTTCATAATAGGGGTGCAGCGCGTGCATGTCTGAAAGATATTTCTGCGCCTCGGCTCTTTTCTGCGGGTCTGCGGGCGCCAGACAGACGTCAATGATGCGGGGGTCGCGCGCGATGATCTGAGCCGTGCGGATCTGTTCTTCAAGCCAGCGGATCAACGCCTGATTGGTTTTCTTCGCGACGATTTCAGCCAGCTCATGATTGGTTTTAAGCGCTTCCGGCTTGCTGAGGTAATAGACGACGAGGCCGAACGCGACAAACAGAAGGGCGATGGCCGGAATGAGGATCATAAGAAACTGCGTGGAAATCTTCCGCGTCTTGTCTTTCCTCTTCACCGTGTCCCTCACCGCCATAGGGGTTCGTCCGCTTGTTGTATTGGAGTGCTGATCTTGTTTTCTGCAATAACCTATTTGGAATAATTAATCAACATTTTCAACCCCCCTGGTTTTACATCGAGGCGTACTTTTTCCTTGAAAGGACGAGCCCCGCTGACATAAGATGCCGCCGGGAGCAATCTTGTCACATGAACAGTAACGGCAAAGAATATGCGGCCAAACTGACGTCCTGTGAACAGGCGGCGAGCGCCGTTCAGGACGGCGATACCGTCATCCACGGCATTACCATCGCGGAGCCGCCCGGCCTCCTTTCGGCCATCGCAAAACGGGCCAGAGCGGGCGAATTCCAACAAATCAAGGTTTACACGTTCAACGCGCAAAAGCATTTTGCCCAGACTCTGGGCAGCCCCGATATTTCCGATGTCGTCGATTCCTACAGCTGGTTTGTCAGTGAAGGATCCCGCAACATGGTGCGCGTGGGACTCACGCAGTTCATCCCGGCCTGTCTGCACCAGATTCCGAAAATCGTCATGGAAACGATGGACGTCAATGTTGTGATCGCCGCCGTTTCTCCGATGAACGAGGACGGATATTTCAGCTTCGGTCCCTGCAACGGCTATCTGTCCGTCATGGCCAAGCTGTGCCGGACGCTGATCGTCGAAGTCAACCAAAACATGCCCTTCGTTTACGGAGATGCCATGATCCACGTTTCGGATGTTTCCCTGATCGTTGAAAACACCATGCCGCTCATGGAAATTCTGCCCCTGGAGCCAAATGCGCTTGATCCGGTGATCGGAAAAATCGTGGCCGGGTACATTCCGGACCGGGCGGTGATTCAGCTGGGCATCGGCACTCTACCCAACGCGATCGCTCCCTGCCTGGAGGGACATCAGGATCTGGGCGTGCACACGGAGCTCTTATGCCCCGGCATGGTGGATCTGATCAAGAAAGGCGTGATCACGGGACGGTATAAAAATATCCACACAGGCAAACACGTTTTCTCTCTGGCTTACGGCGGCAGGGAGACTTTTTCCTTCATGGACAAAGACAAAAGCTTCGAAAATTACCCCAGCTCCTATGTCATGAATCCCGGCGTCATCGCCCAAAACCACCGGATGACGTCCGTCAACGCCATTTTGCAGATCGATCTCCTGGGGCAGTGCAACGCCGAGTTTCTGGCCGGGCATCAGTACAGCGGAACGGGCGGACAGCTCGATTTCGTCCGCGGCGCCTATGATTCACCCGAGGGCAAAGCCATCCTGATCTTGTACGCCACGGCCAAAAACGACGAAATTTCCCGCATCGTCAGCCGTTTTCCGGCGGGAACCATGGTTACCACGCCCCGCAATGACGTGCATTACGTTGCGACAGAATACGGCATTGTCAACCTGAAAGGAAAATCCACCCGGGCGCGGGCGCTGGCCCTGATCAGTATCGCGCACCCGAAGTTTCGTGACGAGCTCATGCGCGATGCGGAAAACATGTCGCTTATGTAGCGCGGCGCTTTTGCAGGCGCCGGCCTTTCACTGCGGATCTCCGATGGAAATCGTGTAATTGCCGCCGGTCTTGACTTCCAAGTCGCAAGCGGCGTTCGGATGATTGCGGTCCGGTCCGGTTTTGCATTCCTCCGCGCGGTAGCACTGCGCATAGACGCCGCAAGAAGAAGGATTTCCGGGGCAGTGGTCAAAAGCGGGCGGCACGGAACCCCGGCTGATACACTCGGTACAGCCCAGGGGAAATACGCCGACGGCGTCGCGGTTGCCTGTCGCTTTCGTCACATGCTTTGTCGAAGCGCCGCTTGTGGAAATAATCTGCAGCGCATAGTTGAATCCGTTCACCAGCGAGAGGTCAAAGTGATCGTGCGCCTTATTGTCGTTGGGGCAGATGTTGATTTCGAACATGGTGGTGGGACAGGGCCCCATGGGCTCATGATCCAGTCCTCCGGAAATGTTGATGCAGCCCTTGCTGAGGTTCAGGGTTTTGCCTGCGCCGCTGCCTTTCATGATGGTGAATTTGCACCGGTCCGCCCGGTACATCGCTAAGCCCTGCTTGTTGAAGTACTCGGCGGTATAGGTTCCGCCGTTGCCGGTTAATCCCGTGACGAAAACAAGATACACCGTGACGTCTTTGGCGGAAGTGTTGTTGAAGCGGATCGTCCGGGCAAAGTCCGCCGTGAGCGGATCCGTCTCCGCAAGAAGTTCTTCCCCGTCGCCGCGCCCGTCGCCGTCCGTATCCGCCTTAAACGGGTCCGTGCCGTAAATCAGCGCCTCGCTCTGGTCGCTCAAACCGTCCCCATCGAAATCTGAAAGGCTCCCTTTGCCGCAGGAAAGAAAGGCAAAGAGAAGGAGCATTCCCGCAAAAACGATCCCGGCCGCACGCCTTGAATTTCCCTTCCAGCATCTGAACAGATCAATCATATTCATGAAAAGCTTCCGGCTTTCGTTATAGATGGACTAAAAAAATAAAATTAGGAGAATACCTTCGGGATATCAATTTAAATATGCCTCTGGCGTTCCTGTGAAGGTTAAAAAAAAGGGATTAGGTTTTGTACACCTAATCCCTTTTTTTATTTGGTGAGCCCTGTCGGGATCGAACCGACAACCTACTGATTAAGAGTCAGTTGCTCTACCAGCTGAGCTAAGGGCCCTTTCTTCCGTTTTCTAAAGTATCTCTCTTTTCTGGCGCGCCCGGTAGGATTCGAACCTACGACCAACAGATTCGAAGTCTGCGACTCTATCCAGCTGAGCTACGGGCGCGTAGTTTCAAACCCAAAAAAAATGGGGTGAGTGAAGGGGTTCGAACCCTCGACCTCCGGGGCCACAACCCGGCACTCTGACCAGCTGAGCTACACCCACCATTTTTTCGTTTTGGTGCGCCTGGAGGGATTCGAACTCTCGGCCCACGGATTAGAAGTCCGTTGCTCTATCCAGCTGAGCTACAGGCGCATAATAATCCTGCACCAAAAAGAGAAAGCCTAATATCTCCTCTTCCTTTTTTTGTCAAGATTAAAACGTATTTTTCAGCGCACATAACCGGCGATTCCGTCAAAACGGTAGCTTTTTATCAGTCCGGACAGGCCTTTGGGATTGGTCGAATAGTAATGCCGGCCTGTTTTCGGGTTATACCAACGGTAGAGTTCCCGTGTATTGGTCAGCCGTGAAGTCGCGATATTCCCGATGGCTCCTTCATACACGTAACCGTCCAGTCTTTTCCCCCCGCCTGCCCGGTCGTAATGATAATAATGGTCTTTCAAGAGCGGATTGTACCAGCGGTGAAAACTCAAGGTTCCGGGCGTCTGCGGCGCGAAGAGGCGAAAGGCGATGCCTTCCTTGATGTAGCCGTTCTGGATGAGCCTTTTAGCCTCCGCCTGGGGATCGGCCGTGAACAGATAATCCATGTCCCGTGCGTAGAGAAAAATATCGATGACTTTCTGGCTCGTGTCGGCAAGGACATCGACGAACACTTCGGCGATCTCCTCGCCGGCATTGGAGCGAAAGACAATCTGGTCTCCGTAATATCCGGGGGCGAGTCCGGACGTGTCGACTTTTACGTTGATGTAATCTTTTTCATTTAACGTCGTTCCGGAACTGGGGAAAACGGTGATCCAGCCGCGGGGGCCGCGAAGAGCCTCCCGGCCGAACACCTTCACGCCTTCCAGTTCGAGCGAGCCATCCCGAATGACCATCGTGAGCGTGTGGGGGCCATCCGCCAGTTCCTCGGCGATGAGCAGTTCCTTCTTTTCCCATTCCCCCGGCAAAACATCCGGCAGATTCAGCAGGGTTTCATCCAGATACAAGGAACAGCTGCCGTCTTCGGTGTGCGACTGCAGAAAAACACTGATGCCCGTGCCGCGGAAACGGAACTTCAATGCGCCGGCCGCGCCTTTGCTCACGGGGTAGCCGTTTTTTTCCGTCCAGCGCCCGATCACTTCCATCGTATCCTTGAGATGCTCGGGCACCGCATATTTTCCCGGTTCGGGGATCGCTTCATTCTGGAAGGAAAAATATCTCTCCCGGGAGGGCTGCCGTGCTGATTCGGCTGCTCCCGCCTGTTGCGGCAGAACCGTCCATTTCAGCATTTCCCTGCCCTTGTTGATTAATTCGATCCGCTTGGAAAGAATTTTGCCCGGCAGCTGGACGCCCAGATCAAGACGCTGCGGAGTCAAGTTGATCGACGGCGTCTCCTGCCGCGCGGGAATTCGAAAATCCACGAAAATGGTTCTCTGTCCGCCGGCGGAGGTCAGACGGATCGCCTTGCGGTGCATGCCGGCCTTCAAATCTTTCTGGCAGACGCTTTCCCTGTCCCCCGTCTGCATTTTCAACCGGGTGGTAAAAACAGGAATACCCGATTTGTCTCCGGGCGCCTGATCCTTGATTTCGGCGATCGTCAGTTCCAGGTGAAGCAGAGACGGCTCACCGGAAATATTCCCGCGCAGAGCGCGGAAAGCGCCTTCCCAGTCCTCCGGGCAGAACGCCGACCAGTCCAGAGCGCCAGGCGCAATATTTTTCAGGCTGAAATCCCCCATGGCCGTTTCGCCGGGATGGACTCCGCCGAAATCGATTTCGCGCGGCGTCACGGTCAGCACGGGACGCTGCTCGGCTCCGTACGGCGAGGGTTTCCCGGTTTGAAGAGGTGTTTCCGTCCGGGCGTGACTGTCCGCAACGCAAATCAGCATCATGATAAACAGCAATACCGCAGCAATACTTCTATTGAACATGACAACCTCGAATGACGAAATGCGGTTTTCTTAGCGCAAAGATCCTCTTTACGCAATGATTTTAAAATACTTGACATCAACAATCAAGAAGATGTAACGTTCGCAGAAATTTTCAGTTTCCGAAGCCCGGCCGCGGACACTGAAGAAAATGCCTTTTTGAAATACCCAATGATGATTGACGAACATGTGAAATACTGGATGGCCTTAAAATCCATCGAGGGGATCGGCAATGCGCTTTTCGAAGCGCTCGTCCGCCGCTTCGGATCGCCTGCCGCCGTGTTTGACGCGGACCGCCGCGATCTGTCCGCCGTCGCCGGTTCCGGCGCGAAAATCGTCGACGCCGTCGTTTCCTTCCGCAATATGGACGGCATTCTGCGACGTTTGGACGCGCTTGGGCGCATCGGCGCTTCCGTAATAACGCTCGATAACGAGGAATATCCCTTTCTGCTGCGAAATATTTTCGACCGCCCGGTCCTGCTGTATGTGAGGGGGCAACTGCGGAAAGAGGATGTCACCGTGGCCATTGTCGGCTCCCGCCACGCCAGCGCTTACGGTCGGTATGCCACGGATAAAATCAGCCGCGACCTTGCCCTGCGGGGCGTGACGGTCGCCAGCGGCCTGGCGCGGGGAATCGACTCCTGCGCGCACCGCGGCGCGTTGGCCGCCCGTGGAAGGACGCTCGCAGTCCTGGGCAGCGGACTCGACATCGTGTATCCGCCGGAAAATGAAAAACTGCTTGCCGAAATTATCGAGCAGGGTGCGGTGCTTACGGAATATCCTCCGCAAACGCAACCCCTGCCGCACCATTTCCCGGCCCGCAACCGCATCATCAGCGGTTTGTCCTACGGCGTAGTCGTCGTGGAAGCCGGGGAAAAAAGCGGATCGCTCATCACGGCCAGGCTGGCGATGGAACAGGGGCGGGAAGTTTTCGCCATTCCCGGCCCGATCGACTCCGCCTCGTCCCGCGGCGCCCACCATCTGATCCGGCAGGGAGCCAAGCTGATCGAAAACGCCGACGACATTCTCGAAGAAATATTGCCCCAGGTGCAGGTGGTTCCTGCGACCGGCGCCGCCGCAGATACGCAGAAAACTATTCCCGTCGCTTCCGCGGAAACCCGGTCCGACGGAGAGAAAGAAGCGCTGCCCGAGCATGAAAAAAACCTTCTGGAGATGATCTCGCGCGATAAAATTCATGCCGACGAGCTCATTGCCGGCTCCGGGCTTGCGGCCGCGGATGTGTCGAGCGCTCTTATCCGTTTGGAATTAAAAGGATATGTTGTGCAGCACCCCGGAAAATATTTTTCTTCGGCAAAATAATTTCTTTACAAAATGCCCTCTTGCTACTATAGGGGCGGCGAATCACGAAGGAGCGGATATATGCCCAACTCATTAATTGTAGTGGAATCTCCCACAAAAGTTAAAACGATCAAGAAATTTCTGGGCAGGGATTTCAACGTCGTCGCCTCCATGGGGCACATCAAGGATCTGCCGAAAAGCACGCTGGGCATCGATCTGGAGAAGGACTTTGAACCGACCTATCATGTAATCGACACCAAAAAGAAAACCCTCGACGAACTGAAAAAAGCCGCGAAGAATGCCGAAAACATCTTTCTGGCGCCCGATCCCGACCGTGAAGGAGAAGCAATCGCCTGGCACATCGCAGACGTCATCGGCGCCGCGAAAAACAAAAAAGTCTATCGTGTGCTGTTCAACGATCTGACGAAAAAAACCGTGCTGGAAGCCATAAACCACCCGCTGGCGCTCGATTTCGACAAGTACGAAGCGCAGCAGACGCGCCGGATTCTGGACCGTCTGGTGGGCTATCAGATCAGTCCTGTCCTGTGGGAAAAAGTAAAACGGGGCTTAAGCGCCGGCCGTGTTCAGTCGGTTGCCGTGCGCATCATCTGCGAACGCGAGGAAGAAATCGAAAAATTCAAACCGGAAGAATACTGGAATCTCGTGGCGCAGTTCGAGGGCAGCCAGCCGCCGCCCTTTGAAGCAAAACTCGTCAAGATCGACGGGAAGAAAGCCAGGGTCGGCGACGGAGCCCAGGCCCAAAAGCTTGCCGATGACCTCCGCCGGGCGTCCTTCACCGTTGAAAAACTGGAAAAGAAAGAAGTCCGACGCGCCGCCCTGCCGCCGTTCACCACCAGCAAACTCCAGCAGGAAGCTTCCCGCTGGCTTCGGTTTTCCGCCAAGAAAACCATGAGCGTTGCCCAGAAATTGTACGAAGGCATCGAACTGGGAAAGGAAGGCTCCGTGGGGCTCATCACCTACATGCGAACCGACTCTTACCGGATCGCCGACGAGGCGCAAGCGGCGGTGCGCGACTACATTCGGGAAAATTACTCTCCCGCGTATCTGCCGGACAAACCGCATGTCTACAAAAGCGCGCAGAAGACGCAGGATGCGCATGAGGCGATCCGTCCGTCAAGCCTGGCTTACCGGCCGCAGGACATCAAGGAGTACCTGACCGCCGAACAGTTCAAACTTTACCAGCTCATCTGGAACCGCTTTGTGGCCAGCCAGATGAACCCGGCGGTTTTCGATCAGACCACCATTGATATCGCGGGCGCCGGCTGTACGTTTCGAGTACAGGGGCAGATCCTGAAATTCCCCGGTTTCACCATCGTTTACACGGAAGGCAAGGACGAAAAGGAAGAGGAAAACGGCAACGGCAACGGAACGGACAAGCTGCTGCCGGATATAAGGGAAAACGAAGCGGTCACACTGCTGAGTCTCGACACGCAACAGAAATTTACCCAGCCGCCGCCGCGCTTTTCCGAAGCGTCGCTCGTACGGGAACTCGAGGAAAAAGGCATCGGCCGCCCCAGCACATACGCCGCGATCCTCTCCACGATCCAGGACCGGGAATACGTCCGCCTGGAAAAGGGGAAATTCTTTCTCACGGATCTGGGAAAGGTCGTCACGGATCTGTTGGTGAAGAGTTTTCCGACCGTTTTAGACCTCGCCTTCACGGCGGATATGGAAAACAAGCTCGACGCCATTGAAAGCGGCGCCAACAAACGCGTCGAAACCCTGCGGGAATTTTATGCGCTTTTCTCTCAGGAGTTGGACAAAGCCAAAGACGAAATGCGCAACGTCAAACGCGAAGAAACGCCGACCGACGAGGTCTGCAAAAAGTGCGGATCTCCGATGGTGATCAAATGGGGGAAGAACGGTCGCTTCCTCTGCTGTACCAATTACCCGGAGTGCAAAAATACGATGAATTACACACAAGACGAAAACGGCAAGGTCAAACCCGTTGAAACGCAAACCACCGATATTCCGTGCAGTAAATGCGGCAAGCCCATGCTGGTCAAGGAAGGACGCTTTGGAACCTTTCTGGCCTGCTCCGGTTATCCGGAATGCAAAAACACGATGAATGTGACCCGCAATGAAAACGGCGACATCGTTCCACAGGCCGCGCCCACCACCGATGAAGTCTGCGAACTGTGCGGCAAGCCGATGGCCGTCAAGCGAGGTCGCTACGGGCAGTTTCTGGGATGCACCGGCTATCCCGAATGTAAAAACATCAAGAAGATGGGCAAGGACGGCAAAGTCACAAAGCAGGAAGTTGTTTTGTCGGATGAAGTCTGCGAACTGTGCGGCAAGCCGATGGCCGTCAAGCGAGGCCGCTACGGGCAGTTTCTGGGATGCACCGGCTATCCCGAATGTAAAAACATCAAGAAGATCCCCCGGGATAAATCCGGCGAATGAAATCCGGGGCGGTCATCATTGTCGGCGGGGGCCTGGCCGGCTGCGAAGCGGCCTGGCAGCTTCTGCGGCGCGGGCACGCGGTTCATTTGTATGAAATGAAGCCGCGGCGATTTTCTCCCGCGCACAAGATGGAAACGCTGGCTGAACTCGTCTGCAGCAATTCGCTGAAATCCAACGATCCCGAAAGCGCTCCCGGCTTGTTAAAAACCGAGATGCGCGAACTTTGCTCCCTGATTTTGTCCGCGGCCGACCAAACCGCCGTCGCCGCCGGCAGCGCCCTGGCCGTTGACCGGAATGCCTTTGCCCGCGGCGTGGAGGATTTCCTGCTGGCTCAGAAAAACTTTACCCTGAGCCGGGAAGAGATCACGGAAATTCCCGTTGGGGAACCGGTCATTCTCGCCACGGGCCCTCTCACCTCCGACGCGCTGGCGCAGTCCTTGGGCGTGCTTCTGGGCGGCGACTATCTCTACTTCTACGATGCGGTGGCTCCCATCGTGGAGGCGGATTCCATCGACATGACGAAAGTCTTCTGGGCGTCGCGCTACGACAGAGGCACGCCGGACTATCTGAACTGTCCCCTGTCGGAAGCGCAATACCGGAACTTCCGAAAGGAGCTTCTCGCCGGTGAAAAAGTTGCGGCCCGATCCTTTGAAGACGTCAGACACTTTGAAGGCTGCCTTCCGGTGGAAGTGCTGGCCGCGCGGGGAGAGGACACGCTGGCCTTCGGTCCGATGAAGCCGGTGGGGCTCGTCGATCCGCACACGGGTCTGCGGCCTTTCGCGGTCGTCCAGCTGCGCCGGGAAAACAGCGCCGGCACGCTTTTCAATCTGGTCGGCTTTCAGACGAAACTGACCTGGCCCGAACAGACACGTATTTTCCGGACGATTCCCGGCCTGGAAAATGTGAGGTTCGCGAGAATGGGCAGTATTCACCGCAACACCTACATCCATTCCCCTTCCCTGCTCACGGACGCCCTGCGACTCAAAAAAAATCCCGCGATCTTTTTCGCCGGCCAGATCACCGGCGTGGAAGGCTATCTGGAGTCGGCCGCAATGGGGCTTCTGGCGGGGCTTTTCGCTTCCTTCGTGCTGGAAGGAGCGACTCTTTCGCCGCCGCCGTCTTCAACCGCGCTGGGGGCGCTGCTTCACTACATCACCGCCGCCGAATCCGGAAAAGATTTTCAACCCATGAATATCAATTTCGGGATTCTTGCCCCGTTCGCCCGCGGGAAAATGCGGAAAAAGGAGAAACACGCCCTCTTGGCGCGGCGCGCCCTTGAAGATCTGGATGATTGGATAACCACTCACCATCTCCAGCAATAATTTGTTTCCATCCTCTGCCTGACGTGATCCGCGAAAAAAGGACTGCACGGCGATCTTTAGCGACACACTTCCGAAAACGTTCATCACTCTTCTGAACTGCCAGGGGGGGACAATTTGACTGAGCCGGCAGCGTCAAGAAAACGACTCTGAACTGACCGCCGAGAAGGCCGGAAATTGTGAATTTCTGAGCCGGGAGGATGCGTCTTGACCGTTAGGAACAAATGAGATTCGACGAACAGCGCAAATATTTCAGGAATGATTCTCTCCTAAAATGGGATTTACGAATAGACTTTTATGACTGATTCAAGATGTTATTTATTTACCCGGTTCTTCTTTTGCGACCGGCACTATTTCCTGTCTGTGAACAGCCAGGCTCCGGGGTGCTTCCACGCCGACACGGACATATTTCCCCTTCACGTCCAGAATAGTGATGCGGATGTCGTCTCCAATGGTGATGGATTCTCCCTGTTTTCTTGTTAAAATTAGCATGGTTCACCTGATGTTGTTCTAATGTTGGATAGCCCTTTACTGTAACCTAAAATCATCATCACACTGATTTTAGCCGCCATATTGTACGACGCCTCCATGGCTACCTGCCTCGTTTATGACTCCAGGATGAGACGGGTAAAGACCAAAACAGGAAAAGAACTCCGGAGTCCGCGTCTTTTGTTCCGTCTGTAAACCTTTTTACTTATACCTTCTCCCGGCGAAATTGGCAAGAAAAGATCGCTTTGCAGATCGCCCGAGATTTTACATTCATCGAGGGTCCGGATCAGTCGTTGTTCCCGGAATAATCAAACGTCAGGGACAACACGTTCAAATTCTCTTCCCAGGAAAATTTTAGACTCACCGGAAACTTTCTCAACAGGTCGAGCGCGGATAAAACACCGCAATCCAGCCTGAGGCGGGCCGAATCGAACGCCCCTTGCTGCAAACCGGCCAGAAGGTTGCTGTTTTCACCGCTTTCCTCCGCCTCGCCGGAGTAGCGTATTGTAACGAGAATTTTTTCGGCATCGGAAGCGGTTCGCAGAAGGAATGTCTTGTTCTCCGGATCCGTCAGGGCCCGACTCATCGCATGGCGGATCAACTCCCAGAAAACAAGGGACAGCTCCGCCGCGTTGCCGCGGATTTCCGGAAGATTGTCGTCGAATTCACAATGCTTGGTGATTTTATGCTTGAACTCCAGATAAAAATCGGCAAACCGGATTTCCGCCGCCAGCAGCCGGGAGAGATTAATCCGTTCATTCCCTCTGGAAGCCAGGGAGGAAAATTTATCCGAAACATCCCGGAAGAGGTGAAAAAAGGATTCGGCGTCCCTGTTGATGGAATGGATGTCGTTTTTAATCCGCTGCAGATCGTCCTTTAACCCGGCCCTGGTTTCCGGATCCTGTTCGGATATCTTTTTAACGACGGCGTCGATGCGGCGCTGCAAAAGCTTGGAGCGTCCCATGATGCCGTTTAAAGGATTGGCGAAATTGTGCAGTACGCCCGGTAAAAGCTCCCGGATAAATGTGGATTTGAAGTCGTCTTCCAGGACCTGATAAGACTCGTCTTGTTTCATTTTCCCCTCCGTGGATCCTGCATCGCCAGTCAACATATCCGCCGCCTTTGTTGTGTGCTTATCTAATACCACATGACCCAAATATTCAACGGTTAATTCAAGCGGGGCCGCCCCGCAGCTTCCGGTAGCGGCGCTGAAAATGACCGTTCGGCGTAAGTCCGGACGCGTCGCAGGAAAACTCTTTTCGAATTCTCCGGACAAAGTACATCCTCTGCTCCCCCTTGTACTTGACCGTTACCTGCCCGCGGGCTTCCGTTTCAAAATAATCCCGAATCCTGACATACGTCGATTCGGAAATATTCACCCGGCCCTTTTCTCCTGAAGATTCCATCCGGCTGGCCAGGTTCACGGAATCTCCCCAGACGTCGTAAACGAATTTTTTTTCTCCCACCACGCCTGCCATCAGCGGCCCGGTGTGCGCTCCGATTCGGATTTCGAAGACCGGACGCCCCGTGCCCTCCTTTTCCCGGTTGATCTGATCCACCAGACGGCGGATCTCCAGGGCGCCCAGGACGGCGTCGATGGCGTGCGTTCTGTTGGCCACGGGAATGCCGCCGGCAAACATGTAAGCGTCGCCGATAGTCTTGAGCTTTTCCAGGCCGAACTGGTCCATGATACGGTCGAAGCGGGAAAACAGGTCGTCGAGTTCCCGAATCAGTTCTTCGGGCGAAAGCTTTTCAGAAATCTCCGTAAAACGCACGAAATCCGTAAAGACAATGGTGGCGGAAGGATAGAACACGGGCCGGACCGTCCCGCGCTCCTTCAGTTCCCGGGCTACGGGAGAAGGCAGAATGTTGAGCAGCAGCGAATCGATTTTTTCCTTGTCGGATTTCAGCTCGCGGCTCTGCCGTTCGATCTCTCTCGATTTCAGCCAGTTTGAGCGGCGGGATTTGTCCAGAAAATAGATGAAGAGAACGGCAACGACGGCGGTGCTTCCCAGATCGTGCAGGCTGTAACGGGCACTGACGGAGGAAAAGGAGACGCCCTTGAAATAGCCGACCGTGCAAAATACGGCCAGCGACAAGGCGAGAACCGTAAGGGCGGCGCCACGGCTCACCGGAACGGCCGCCAGCAGCGTCAGAATGAAAAGATTGCCCCCCAGGTAAACGGGATCTGCCTTGGCTAATGCGGTGATAAGCCCGCAGGAAACGATCAGGTAGCCCCCGAGAATTATAAGCAGCAGATGGTGATGCTTCGGAAACCTTCCGGAAACGTGCAGGACGAAAACGATCAGGCTGACAACGGATAATCCAATGCGGAGAAGCGGAATCAGGGGCTCATCGGGGTGCAGACGGCAGTCGAGCGGAATGTAAGGCAGCCAGGCTGCCATCGTGACCGGAGATGCGAAAAAAAGAATCCGTCCGCACTGGTCGTTGAGCTCCTCCCGGAACGTCGGCAGTGCGCCCGCCTGCTTTTTGTCTCCGAAGAGAAGGGCGCGCAGCCGCGCCGGTCGATGACGAATAACGGACATCTCTTCCTCCTCCTTTCTCTGCGCTGTGGGGAGGGCATAAATTCTCCCCCCGGCTAAAAAAGTCAGAATCAGCGTCGCTTCGTTCGGTCTTTTTCTCAGGCGTCGGTCAGATGATATTCTTTTTTTCGATCCAGTGGTCGATGGTTGTTTTTTTACGCCGCGATTTTCCGGACACGGACGACAATGCGGCACGGCGACCCGCTCGTCCCGGCCAGCCGGAGCGGGAAGACAAATATTTCTCCGTCCGGGGGTACGTCGCGCGCCGGGCGTTCGTCCAGATCCTCGGCCAGAAACTTTCCCGCTTCGGCAACCAGGCGATGAAACGCAAACGGACCGGAACCGGCAATGGCAACCTCGCCCGACACCACCAGAAGCGCAGGCGGCCAGGACAAGATGCGTCCCATCGTCTCGGGCGAAATGATCGCACGGCAATTTTTTGGCGCTCTCAAGAAGACAATATTCTCTCCGCCGTAGGTCGCCGCCTGCTCTGCGCCATCGGGCAGATCCACAAGCAGATACCGCCCCATGAACTGCTCCGGACGCAGGGCGTCCAGGCAGGCGCCGTTTTCCAGGAAATGCGCCGGAGCGTCGATATGCGTGCCGCTCTGGGTTCCCAAAGACAGGCGATCCACCCGGAAACCATCCCGCTCAATCGCGCTCCAGGACGCCACTTCGACCGCCGGGTCCGAGTAGCGCCCGTAAGAATAGGGCGGAAAGCTTCCGTCCAGTGATTTTGTCAAATCAAGGAAAGCAAACGCATCGGCCATATTTACTTGTGCTCATGAAAAAAGTGGAGTTGCTTTATATCGCGAGCGCCGGTCGTCCGGCGCCTGCCTTGCCTTGGGGGCGATGAAGAGCGGCTAAGTCTTGTCGTATTCCGCAAAAATCATCGTGAAGACCGCGCGGCCCTGTGTGGCCGAACGCAGATCCGTGGAATATCCGAACATGGCTTTGAGCGGCACCTTGGCCCGGACTTCGGAAACCGGACCGTTGGGATTCACCGACTGGATTTCGCCGTGGCGCGCATTGATGTCGCCGATGACATCTCCCATAAATTCACTGGGCGTAATTACATCCACCATCATGATGGGTTCCAGCAAAAGAGGATCTGCCGACAGGCACCCTTCGCGGAAAGCGGTGGAGGCGGCAATCTTGTAACCCTGGGCGGAAGATTCGCCTTCCCGGTAGGCGCCGCCGGTTATTTTCACGCCGACGTCGATGACGGGATAACTGCCCATCACTCCGCTCATCATCGCTTCCCGGAGGCCGTCGCCGATCGCTTCACGGTACTCGGCGGGAATCGCGTCGTCCGGAAGCGAGAAGGTAATTTCATTGCCCGCCCCGCGTTTCAGGGGCAGGAGTTCCAGGCGAACCTGGCCGAAGTGCTTCTTTTCGCCCAGCTCTTTTTCGAAGACGCCTTCGATCTCCACGCGTTTCTGAATCGTTTCCCGGTACACGACGCGCGGTCTGCCGACGTTGACGGATGCGTTGAACTCGCGCTTGAGACGATCCACGATGATTTCAAGATGCAGCTCGCCCATGCCGGAAATGACGGTCTGCGCGGTTTCGTCGTCATACTTGACTTTCAGCGTCGGATCCTCATCGGATAATTTGACGAGCGCGGCGGCCAGTTTCTCCTGATCGGCGGGCGTTTTGGCCTCGATGGCTTCGCTGATGACCGGTTCGTAAAATTCGATTTGTTCGAGGATGATCGGATGCGTCTCGTCGCACAGCGTATCGCCGGTGGTCGTTTCCTTCAATCCCAGCGCCGCCACCAGCTCTCCCGCCGACGCCTTCTCGATTCTTTCGCGTTTATTGGAGTGCATGCGCAGCAGCCGGGCGACCTTTTCCTTCTTCTTCTTCACGGCGTTGTAGACTTCGCCGTTGGCGACAATCTGCCCGGAATAAATACGCAGATAGGTCAGCTTGCGCCCTTCGTCGAGCTGAATCTTGAAAGCCAGGGCCGATAACGGTTCCTTGTCCGAGCTGCGGCGGATTTCTTCGGCCTTCGTTCTCGGATTGATTCCCGCAACCGGCGGAATGTCTTCCGGCGACGGCAGATAGCTGACAACACCGTCCAACACCGGCTGAATGCCCTTGTTGCGCAGCGCCGCGCCGCACAGCACCGGCACGATTTTCAATGCGATGGTCGCTTTGCGCAGCGCCGCGGAAATCTGCGCCGCGCCGAGCGCTTCGCCCGACAGATACAGTTCGGCCAGTTCATCGTCGCAGTCCGCCAGCGTCTCGATCATTCGTTCGCGCTCGTGGGCAGCCGCTTCGGCATACTCGGATGGAATGTCCTCGGTGCGGTATTCCGCGCCCTGCGTGTTGTCGTCCCAGAGGAACATTTTTTGCGCGATCAGGTCGATAACGCCGCGGAATGTGTCTTCGGAGCCCACCGGAATCTGCACGGGAATCGGGATGGAATGAAAACGGTTGCGCATCATATCGATGACGCGGAAAAAGTCCGCGCCCACGCGGTCCATTTTGTTGACGAAAGCGATCTTCGGAACGCCGTACTTGTCCGCCTGACGCCAGACGGTTTCCGACTGCGGCTCCACACCCGCCACCGCGCAGAACACGACAACCGCGCCGTCCAGGACACGCAGGGAGCGCTCCACCTCGATAGTGAAGTCCACGTGGCCCGGAGTATCGATAATGTGGATTTCCGTGTTCTTCCAGGTGCAGGTGGTCACCGCGGACGTGATGGTAATGCCGCGCTCCTGCTCCTGCGGCATCCAGTCCATCACCGCTTCGCCGTCATGAACCTCGCCTATTTTATAGGACTTGCCGGTATAAAAAAGGATTCGCTCGCTGACGGTGGTCTTGCCTGCGTCGATGTGAGCCACGATGCCGATATTCCGCGTGCGCGCTATTTTCGTTTTGGGAGCCATAACGGAATTCAGCTTTTCTCCTTTTTGGCCGCCGTCACGAGATCCGGATCAGGAAGGAAGGGACGATCGGCGGAAATGTGGCCCTTGATCGCAGCAACCGGCTTGCCCTCCACGAGAATCTGAACGGCTTTGATCCCGGGAACGTTGGCGGTCAGGCTCTGGGTCAGCGAATATATCGTGGCCATTTCGGCGGTGGCGCCGCCCGGATGGGCTTCGATAAGGCGGCGGCTGAAACTGACGGAAGCCAGGCCGTCTTTCCCCAGGCGAAGATCCGTGAGCGTCACACCGGCCGGAAAGGTATTGACATTGCCGGTTTTGGAGCCGGCCAGGAGGGCCTCTACGATTTCCCTGGCGTGCGCGACCGGGTCTTGTTCCTTATAAATGTAACGTTTCTCCTTCACCAGGAAGCGTTCCTGGGCATCGGAAAAATAAATTTCAACGACTCTTTTTTCCTTCTTCTTCATCGCTTCCATGTCAACGGCCGGAAACAACGCATTAAATAAAATGACAAAGAAAAGCACCAGCACCAGAACAACGCCGCCGATGATGGCAGCCAGATAGACGATCCGGGTGGACTTTTTTTTCTTCCGGTCCTTGAAGTTCTCCGACCGGCGTTGCTTTTTTGTAGACATAAAACGGACTCCTCTTGGGAAAAAACTGGGCCAATCTAGGGTATTTTTCCCGGACTGTCAAGCACTACCCGCTTTTTTTGACGGCCAATAAACACGGACGTTCACCCGGCTTGGCCGGTGCTTTCCCGAACGTAAAAACAGCCCGTCGGAAATCAGACGGGCTGTTTTTGCACACGGATAAAACCGACGTGGTTTTTAGTAATTTTCCGCCAGGACTTCGTAATACGCCTGGGGATGACGGCAGGCCGGGCATTCCTTGGGGGCTTCCTCGCCCTCAAAAACATAGCCGCAGTTGATGCAATGCCATTTCGTGACGGACTTTTTCCTGTAGGCTTCGTTCTTCATCAGGTTGTCCAGCAGTTTCCGGTAGCGGTTTTCATGGAACATCTCCACTTTGGCAATCTGCTCGAAGGAACGGGCCACTTCCGGAAATCCTTCCTCGCGGGCCGTCTTGGCGGCATCGGCGTAGAGAACGGTCCATTCCATATTTTCGCCGTCAGCGGCGGCTTTCAGGTTCGCCATCGTATCGCCTACGACGCCCGCCGGATAAGCGGCTGTAATTTCCACCTCCCCGCCTTCCAGATATTTGAAAAATACCTTGGCGTGCTCTTTCTCGTTTTCCGCCGTCTCCAGGAACAAGCGGGAAATCTGTTCATAGCCTTCCTTCTTGGCCGCGCTCGCAAAAAAAGTGTAACGATTTCTCGCCTGCGATTCGCCGGCAAACGATGCCAGCAGATTTTTTTCCGTTTGAGTGCCTTTGACTGTTTTTGCCATATTCATCTCCTTTCTTGGTCTTTCAGTTCACGCCTCCTATTAATAATACTGAAGGGGTCCTTGTCAAATTTATTTAAAATTTAGTTAATTTTTGCGCCGTATTGTAGTATGTAGACTTAACCGTATCGCTACTGCATCGGGAATCCGTTTTTTGAGCGATTTTATTTGTCAGGAGGAGGAAAAAGTTATGGCAACCGTCATGCCCGAAGGTGAAAATATTCAAAAAGCCATCAAGTGGATATCGTCCAACATTGAAGACAACACCAACCAGCCGCTGCATATGCTGATTGAAAAAGCGGTTTTCAAATTCGATTTGTCCCCCAAAGACACTGAATTTCTGATGGGATTCTTCCGCGGTCACAAAAAATAATACTCCAGCCTGCCCGGGAGCTCCGTCCGAGCCGCTCCCGGGCAGGCTGTTCGATTATCGTCAGAGCGGGAAACCCGACAGTTGCACCTCTTCAATGTGTTCGGGTTGCCAGCGGGGGTTGTTGTCGCGTTCAATCAATCTGGCCCGGATGCCTTCGAGATAGTCCGGATGCCTCGTAATCCACCGGGCCGCCGTAAGCTCTGCGGCAAACACTTCTTTAAGCGGCCGGCCTTCGTTGTGCCGCAGCAGTTTCAGGGTCAACACCAACGCGGTGGGCGAGCGCTCGGCGATGCTTGCAAACACCCGGTCGCAGTGATCCTCCTGTTCACGGCACAAAGAAAGCGCCGCCAGCATTTCCCGGATATCGGAACACCCCGCAAAATATCTTTCCACCCAATCGTCCAGTTCCCCGTTCGCGGAAATGTGAAAATCCAGCAGACCGGAGATCCGTTCCAAGAGCGTATTTTCGCCCGCGCGCCTGTCGGCGTTACCTTCCAGCACAAGGCTTTCCAGCAAAGCAATCAGGCGGGGCATTTCCGCCGACGGCAGCCAATGCGTGGCGAAGCCCACCCGGACGCACTCGACGCCCTTCATGTCGTATCCGGTGAGCCCCAGATATTCCGGATAGCCCCGCGGACAGCGCTGAAACATCCAGCCGGTCGAGCCGACATCGGGGAAAAAGCCGATCCTGGTCTCGGGCATGGCCATGAGCGTTCTTTCCGTAGCAATGCTGATGCCGGCGCCGGCGGCGATGCCCAGACCTCCGCCCATGGTGATACCGTCGGCAAGAGCGATCACCGGCTTGGGGAAAAGATGAATTCTCAAATCCAGGCCGTACTCCTTGCGGAAAAAGGAATCCACCCGGTCGAATTTTTTTTCGGCGCTCAGACGGGCCAGTTCCTTTACATCTCCGCCGGCGCAAAATCCCCTGGCCGAACTGCTGTAAAAAAGAACAAACCGGCACCGGTCGTCGGCCTGGGCTTCGTCCAGGAGCCCCTCTATGGCGTCGATCATGGCTTCGGTGAGGCTGTTGATCGCTTCCGGGCGGTTCAGGATGACGGCCAGACCGTTTGTCAGCCGGCGTGATTGGATAAAAGACTCCTCAGCGGACATGGGATACCCGTAGTTGTGCTTTCGTTAAGGAATACAAAAAACGGCTGCGCTATTTTCTGAGCAGATCGCGGATTTCCGTCAGAAGCTCCTGATCCCGAGTCGGCGCGGGAGGCGCCTTTGCTTCCTCTGCCTTGCTTTTCATGATGAACCCCAGAAATTTTACAATGAACAGATACAACGCCAGCGCAATGATGAGGAAATTGACGATCTCGCCGATAAAAAGACCGTAGGGGATTTCCTTGCCGTTCACCACCCATTTCCAGGCGAGATAGCTCTGCTCACCGGGCATAATGACGCTGATGAACGGCATGATGATGTGCTTGACCAGCGAATCGATGATTTTCCCGAACGCCGCGCCGATGATCACGGCGATGGCCAGATCCACCACGTTTCCTTTCAGGGCAAAGTTCTTAAACTCCAACAGCATTGACGATACTCTTGTTCTGGCATTCATTTCTTCCTCCTTCAAATCCGTCAAAAGTTTTGCTTACCGGACATTGGACATTTCCTCATAAATTTTCAATTCGATGACGCTGAAGAAGTTCTCATACTGGCTCTTTCCCAGAAGGCGACGCATTTCCCAACCCCGGTCGGTCTTTTTTTCCGTAGTGACCAGCAGGGTAACTTCGCATTCCTTCCAGTTGAGCTGCTTCGTCCGGGCCGACGTTTTGGTCCGCCAGTCCCCGTCCACAATATAGTCCGAGTCCACCCGATGATGCTTCGCATCGATGACCACGTGGCCGCCGATTTTTTTTTCCTTGAGCACCGCGGCGATCGCCCGCAGCACAAATTTTTCCTTGGCTTCATAGACATGCGTGTATTCTTCCGGCTCGGTCATTTGGGCCGTTTTCAGATCGCGGGCGCAGGCCGCACAGAAAAAAAGGAGCATCAGGCATAAAGACAGACAAACGGTTTTTGACATTAGGGGTATCCTTATTCTTTTTTCGTGGACAGCTCCGCTAGCGGTTGCTGCCGTTGATCCACCAGTCGCTTTTATCCTTGAACCACCAGTGAGAGGAATCGGTTTGAATGATGCGGTCGGCCAGCTCTTTTCCCTCGCTCGTCGAAAGCCTCTGCAGCGCGTACCGGATCCACTCGTCGGAATATTTGTTTCCCAGATCCCCGTATTCCTTAAGCTGCAGGATGAGCGCAATCTGATCGGCGTCCCGGGCGATGCACGACTCCGGCGTTTCCCTGGCATTGAACTCTTCGATCGCCTGCCGGATATCCTCGCCGAAAAAAAGGCTCTCCGTCAGTTCTCGGACCGCCTTTGCTTCATCGACCTGCACGTATTTCTTGTTGACATAGTTCATGTCGCCCGTGCGCGCTTCCGGCAGATCATGAAGCAGGCACATTTTCAGCACCCGCCGCTCGTCCAAGGCGTCGTTAAGCTTGCACAGCGCATAACCGATGAAAACCGTCCGGAGAATGTGCTCGGCCACCGATTCCCGGCCGCTGCCCAGAAACTGATAGCCGCTGCGGGGGGTTTTGCACAGCATACCCACTTCGAACAAAAAATCGGCGATATTCTCCATTTCAGCCTTTTTTCAGCACTTTGATTCGGTTGCCCATCATTTCCGCAATCTTGTGGATTTGCAGTTGCAGCGAGGCAATACTGTCGGGCCTTGAGCTTTCGACCTTCTCCAGCTGGGACTTCCAGTGTTCCAGGAGGGCGACCTCGTTCTCTCGTAACTTTTTTTCAAAGCGCTCCTGGTACTCCTTGATAAAAGCGGCGGTTGATGCATCCATAGTCGCCATGAGAACCTCCTCGATTCTTTCTCTTCCAATGATTTTTCATTATATCATTCAAGGTCAAACATGCAACAACCATTTGCAAATGATGATTTGACAGCCCCCGTCAAATGCTATAAGAAAACGCACCAAACTAAAAAAAGGATGACAAAATCGTATGGGATGCAGACCGAATCCTGAAGATATCGCCGGCGGACAGGCCATTCTGGAGGGCGTCATGATGCGCCACGGCAACAAAATCGCCGCCGCCGTGCGACGTCCGGACCGGGAAATCGTCTTTCGGGAGCGCGAATATATTCCTCTGGCGAAAAGATACAAAGCGCTGGGCTGGATGTTCGTCCGGGGCACCGTCACGCTGTTTGAAATGATGATCATCGGCATCCAGTTTCTGATGTTTTCCGCGGACGTCGCCCTGGCGGAAGAAGACGTCAAACCGCAGGGATGGGAAATGTACGTTTCGTTGGCGGTCAGCTTCTCCGTCGCCATTTTTTTCTTTGTGATCGTGCCGGCATTTTTCTTTACCAAAATGAAGGTCTATATCGACAACCTGATCCTGCTCAACGTCCTCGAAGGATGCGTCCGTCTGGGCATGTTTTTGTGTTTCCTTTCCGCTACGCTGCTGATGAAGGACATGCGTCGCGTGTATATGTACCACGGCGCGGAGCACAAAACGGTTTTCGCCTGGGAAGACGGCCGGGACCTGACGGTGGAAAACGTAAAGAAATACTCCACCCGCCATCCCCGCTGCGGGACCAGTTTCATTCTGTTCGTCATGATCGTCTCGATTGTCGTGTTTTCGCTTCTGGGACGTCCCGACTTCGCGCACCGGGTGTTGTACAAAATTCTGCTTTTGCCGGTCATCGCCGGCATCTCCTACGAAGCCATCCGCTTTACCGGAAAATATTCCCGATTCATGCTGGTGCAGGCGCTGAGTTGGCCGGGGCTGGCTTTGCAGCGGATCACCACGCGCGAACCGGACGACGATCAGATTGAAGTGGCCATCGCGGCCATGAAGAAAGTCGTCTAGCGTCCGCGCTTCGTCCGGCGCGGCGCCGGCATTGACTTTTCCCTGTGCATAAAGTAGGTAGTAAACACTTTTTAAAGATTGCTATCGGACGGGAGCGGCACACCATGAGAAAGACCTTTGCGGGAGCATTCATTGTTTGCATTGTTACGCTCCTGTTCCAGATGCAGGCTTTTTCCGTTCAGGAGGATACGGCCGAGCTTTCGTTCAGCAAAACAGCCGTATCCAGAAAGAACGTTCACCTTTACACGGTAGAGAAAGGCGATGTGCTCTCCGCCATCATCCGCCGTCTTCCCGGCATCACGGAGAAAGACGTTCCCGTTTACTATGAAATGACCCGGAAACTCAATCCGGACATCCGGAATCTGGACAGGCTCTCCGCCGGCCAGACGCTCGTCCTGCCGGGCAAAAGCCCCCTGGCGCCCGATGCCGCGGCTTCAGACGCCGCGCGGCCCGCTCTCGCCGGCGTCGGTTCGGGCCTGCGGGATTACCGCGTGAAAAAAGGCGATACGCTCATCCATATTCTCCGCCGGGAACTGGGCATGACAACCGCTCCGCAAAAAGCGCTGCGACGCATCCAGTCCCTCAATCCGTCCATCAGGAACGTCAACAGAATTTACGCCGGCCAAAAAATCGTTCTGCCCGATGACCCCGCGTCATCCGCCTTCCCTTTGCCCCCCGCGGCCCGGACAACGGAAATTCAGACTCCGGCAGCGCCGGAAGAGCCGCCCGGGCAGGATGCGGCATCCGCCGACGCCCGCGGCGCCGCGGTTTTATCGCCGGCCGCGCGCCTGGCCGTTCTCAAACACATCGTCACCCAGATGAAAGGCAACATGATCACCAGCGGCAACTACTATCTGCCGGTTTCCAAAACCGAACAGCTGACGATCGACTGTTCCGTCATTCCGGTGGTGGAGCTTGACAACCGGACAACGATTTTCCTCGATCTGGAACACCGCTCCAACCGGCATCTGAAAAAAATAATCGGCGACCATTGGAATAATTACCACCTGGTTGCCGTAGACGACAAAGACGACATCATCGTCATTATGAAAAAAATATTCCAGACGACCAAAACATACGAAATAACCAAAGCCCAGACCCCGCTGGTCGTGGGATCCGCGCCGGCGCTGGAAATTCTCGTGGACTGGATCATTACCCCCCGCGCTCCCCGGAAGGCTTCCGCCGGCGTGCAGGGAATCCGCTTTGTTTATGAAGCAAGCCCGCTTCTGCCCCGGGCCGTCGTCAACGCGGCCCGGCAGCATGCCGCGGCCATCACGGAAATCTCTCCGGCAAGCGGACTCGCCGCGAAAGCCGAAGAGCTCTATGCTCTGCCGCCGCTGACCACCCTTCCCGCCGCACCCGCCAGGGATTTCTCATATGCCTTGCTTTCCGCCCTCAACATTCCTGCGCAAAAGGATACGGATGTACAGGTGTTCAACATCGCCCGGGATGGATTCAATTTATCCGTGAAGGCGGATCTCTCGGTTGTGCGAGGCGACCGCAACATTCTGATTTTTTCGCGCCCGCTGCCGACACAGTTTATCGGCGTGCTCGAGAAGGCCGGCTATCACCTGATCTTCATCGCCGACGAGGACGAGCCGTCAAAGAACATGGAAAAAATCCTGCGGGGACTGGGCGTGCTCTTTACCGCCGGTTATTTCAGCTTCTCCGGCCGGGATATGAACCAGCCGCCTTATGAATTCGGTTTTACCGGAACCAAGATCCGGGCCGGGAAGGACATCTATGCGGTAGATTTTGATTTTAATCCGGAACTGCGGGGGCTCCTGCAGGAATACTGGTCGGCGTCCGTTATCCGATACTGAAAGCCGACAGATGGATAGAACATCACAGCGCCGCGGACCTTGCTTCGCGGTGCTTTTATTTTGCAGAGGATTTTTTTCAACATGACCAAAGCCATTGCATTATTTTCCGGCGGTCTCGACAGCATTCTTGCCGCCATACTGGTGCAGAAACAAAATATTGAAGTTACGGGACTGACCTTCACGACGCCGTTTTTCGGCGCGGACAAGGCCAAAGTCTCGGCGGCCGGAATCGACCTTCCCCTTCTGATACAGGATATCACCGACGAACATCTGCAGATGCTGAAAGCCCCGCGCTACGGCTACGGAAAAAACATGAATCCCTGCATCGACTGCCACACGCTGATGCTGTCCGTCGCCGGACGGAAAATGGAAGAAACGGGCGCGGACTTTATCGTCACCGGCGAAGTGCTGGGGCAGCGCCCCATGTCGCAGACCAAACAATCCCTGTCCATCGTCGCCAAAAACTCCGGCTTCGCCGATGACATTCTGCGGCCCCTGTCGGCGCAGCTTCTCGAACCGATTCGGGCCCAGCGGGAGGGAATAATCGACACTGCGCGGCTCGCCGGCATTTCCGGACGCGGGCGCAAGGAGCAGATCCGTATGGCTGAAGCGTTCGGCATTCCGCAGTTTCCGCCGCCCGCCGGCGGCTGCCTGCTGACGGATCCGATGTTTGCGCGCCGCCTGCGCGAGCTTTTGGACCGCCGCGAGGACCGGCAGATTCGCGACTATGATCTTTTGCGCTATGGAAGGCACTTCCGCGACGAACACGGCATCAAAATCATCGTCGGCCGCAACCACAAGGACAACGAAGCGCTGCTCCGTCTTACGCTGGAGGTCGATTTCGCGTGCGCCATGGCCCGCTATCCCGGCCCTTACGTGCTGGTGCCTTACGGAAATCCGGCGGCGCGAGCGTTTGCCGCCGCGCTTTGCGTCCGCTACTCCGACGCCCCGGACGGGGAGGCAGCCGACGTCATCTGCCGCAGCGGGGGCGACGCCCTCACGCTCGTCAGCCGGGCCGCCCCCCGCGAAGAATGTGAAAAACGTATTCTCTAGGCCTTTTCAGCGCGCCTTCCGGCGCATTCTTTTGCCCGCCGTATGCTGCGGCCGCAGCAGATCCTCCACCGTCTTGACCGGATTGAAAACCGCAAGCGGCAGCTCCACAAAGACCGTATTCCAGTAAGCCATGCCGCCGTTCCACAGCCCCGGCCGCTCCAGCGCCAGAAGCCGCCGGCCTTTTTCCGTTTTCTCGCTGATCAGATACGCGTCGGAATCGACGAATTTTTCAAGATCGAATGTCCGCCCCCGGTAATCCCGGATGCAGCAGACCATGTCCACCGGGTTGAAAAACGCCGAACGCCGCCAGATAGCCTGCTGCCGCCGGTCGCGGGGATCCACGTGGGCCGCCTCGACAATCTGCACCGACGCTGCGCCGGAAGCCGCTTCGACCCAGAAAGGCCCGCCGCCCGGCTCGCCTTCATTTTGCACCATGCCGCAGATGCGCAAGGGCCGGTCGAGCACAGAGGCAAGCTTTTTCCGTTTTTGCCCCGGCGCCAGACGGTCGAAATTTTCCGGCAGAGAAACGTTGAGGCGCCGGCGGCAAAAATCGGCGCAGGCGGTAATTTCGTCGCGATCGGCATCTTCCGCTTCCAGCTTCATCAGCCAGGCAAAGATCGACTGCCTCATTTCGAGGGCCAGGCCGCCCAGCATTTTCTTGTACGGCAGAATGCGAGACAAAATGTTCTGCGGAACGATATTGTCGATGTTCTTCACGAAGATGAAGTCCGCGTCCAGCGCCGCGAGATTCCGCAAAAGCGCGCCGTGTCCGCCGGGACGAAAGACCAGACGGCCGTCCTCGCCGCGAAAGGGGTTTCCTTCTGCATCGACGGCCAGAATATCGGTGGACGGAGACTGAACGGAATGATCCACGCGCAAGCGGGTCCGGAACATCCGCTCATATTTTCCCTGAATCTCTTCGAGTTTTGCCGACACCTTTTCAATATGTTCTTCCGACAGAGTGACGTGCAGGCGGCAGTCGCCCCGCTCGTCGCAAAGAAAGCTTGCCGCCTCCGCCAGATGCTCCTCCAGCGCCGTGCGGACCTCGCCTCGCGGATAGGCGTGAAAGGAAATCAGCGCCTTGGGAAGCCAGCCGTAATGCAGCCCCTCTTCGGACAAAATGTAGGCGAGGAGGCCGGCCGTGTCTTTTCTTTTCAGGTAATGCCCGGCTCCGTGTCGCGCGACGAGGGACGCAAAAGGCATTTTCCGCAAGCGGCCGTAAAACGCCTCTTCCTCGGCTTCGCTCCCGAAGCCGCCTCGTCTTGCCGCTTCATGCCAATCGGCAAACATGCGGCTTGCCGCGCCTGAAGCCGGCACGAATTTCATCATCCGATGCCGCCCGGCCTCCCCGTCAAAGCGCCGGATCAGTTTTTTTCGGACCGCGGGCGTTACGGCGGCAATGCCGTCGCAACGTGTGCAGGGCCGGGAAAGTTTGAGGTAGCGCGGCCCCCGGGTGTAAAGCGCCAGCTGCCGTTTCACCTCTTCGAGCGTCAGCCCCTGGGCTTCGATCTGCCTGACATCCGCCGCTGAAAACAGATTTTTATTTTTCATGTTGGCATTCTTTCCGGATTTTTTTTGAGACTTCTGAATACGGAATAATGAAAGTGATTTCAAGACAAATATTACGGCGCAAGGTGCGCCGCGCCGCGGCATTCCCCCGGGCGCCGCTTCTGTGCGCCGGTGGAAAGGGAAACGCATCGTGCAAGTCTCCTGAAAGTTACAGGCTTTCGTCGCTTCGCATCCTGTTGTCGCGCACTTCCGCCTTGACGCGGGGAGGCTTTTCAAGTAGTAGAAAAGCACCTTCAAGACGGGGAGCAAGCTCATGAAAAACAAAAACCTTTTCCGCTGGACCGCAGTCGCCGTCCTTCTTTTTTTCTTCGTTGCCGCCTCCTATGCCGAGAAAGCCGACACAATTAAAATCGGTGTTGCCGGCTCTCATACGGGGGATCTCGCTTCCTACGGCCTTCCCAGCGTCCGCGCCGCGGAACTGATCGTCAAAAACCTCAACGCGAAGGGGGGCCTTCTTGGGAAAAAACTGGAATTGATCGTTGAAGACGAAGCCTGCAAGCCGGAGCTCGCCACCAATGTCGCCACCAAGCTGGTCTCCGCGCACGCGCATGCCGTGATCGGCCACATCTGCAGCGGCGCGACCAAAGCGGCGCTGGGCACTTACAAGGACGCGGGCATCATCGTCATTTCCCCGTCCGCCACCAGCCCGGAGCTCACGCATTCCGGCCAGTATCCGAATTTTCACCGCACCATCGCCCCGGACGACGCACAGGGCAAACTGGTGGCGGACTTCGCGACCAAGACGCTGAAACTGCGAAAATTCGCCGTTCTTCACGACAAGGGCGATTACGGCAAGGGCTTTGCGGAATACGCGAAAAAATTTCTGGAAGCCTCCCCGGAAGTGAAAGTCGTGCTGTACGAAGGCCTCACGCCCGGCGCGGTGGATTATTCCGCCATCGTCCAGAAGATCCGGTATTCGGGGGCCGAAGCGGTCGTTTACGGAGGATACCACCCGGAAGCCGCCTCCGTCGTTCAGTTGATGCGCCGGAGAAACATGAAAACCGTTTTCATTTCGGACGACGGCGTGAAGGACCAGACCTTCATCAAAGTAGCGGGCCGCGCCGCGGAAGGCGTTTATGCCTCCGGCCCGAAAGACACGACAAAAAATCCGCTGGCCATCGCCGCTATCAGCGAGCACAAAAAAGCCTACGGCGCGGAGCCGGGGGCGTTTTACCTCAACGCCTACAGCGCAACGCTGGCGCTGGTGAACGCAATCGCGAAAGCCAAATCCACAAAATACGCGGCGGTGCACAAGGCGCTGCGCACCTACCCTACGGACACACCGCTGGGGAAAATCAAGTTCAGCGTCGGCGGAGACGCGATCGGCGTCGGCTTCTCCATGTATCAGGTGAAAAACGGCGTCTATACGGAAATCAAATAAGATGTAACGGCGGACGATGAACTTTTTCTGGGACTTACTTCTGGGGGGACTTACGCGGGGCAGCATTTACGCCCTCATCGCCCTGGGCTACACGATGGTGTACGGCATCCTTCAGCTCATCAATTTTGCCCATGGTGAAATTTACATGCTCGGCGCCTTCACCGCGCTCATTGTCGCTTCCATCCTTACGATGCAAGGTTTGACCGGTCTGCCGGTGCTGATTCTCGCTGGACTGGTCGCCGTTCTTTATGCGTCGGCCTACGGTTTCACCGTCGAAAAAATCGCCTATAAACCGCTGCGCCAGGCCTCGCGCCTCTCGCCGCTCATCAGCGCCATCGGCATGTCCATCTTTCTGCAAAACTACGTGATGCTGGCCCAGACCTCCGACTTTCTCCCCTTCCCCAACCTGCTGCCTCCATCGGATTTCCTCGACGCTATCAGCGTCTGGATCGGTCCTTCCGACTTCGTCATCATCGTCACCTCGGCCGTCGTCATGATCGCCCTGTCCCTTCTCTTGAAATTCACCAAGATGGGCCGGGCCATGCGCGCGACAGCTCAGGATCGCGAAATGGCGATGCTCACCGGCGTCGACGTGAACCGGATCATTTCCCGCACCTTCATCATCGGCTCGGCGCTCGCCGCCATCGGCGGCATCCTGATTGCGTCGCACGTGGGGCGCATCAATTTTTACATCGGCTTCAACGCGGGCATCAAGGCCTTCACCGCCGCGGTCCTGGGCGGCATCGGCAGCATTCCCGGCGCCATGCTGGGCGGTCTGGTGCTGGGACTCGCGGAGAGCTTCGGCACGGGGTATATTTCCAGCGACTACGAATCGGTTTTTGCCTTTGCCATTCTGATTCTGATTTTGATTTTCAAGCCGGACGGCATCCTGGGACGCTCTTCCCAGCAGAAGGTTTAGCGGAGGCGCCCCGATGAAATTTTTCCCGGAACTGAAAAAATCCTTCGTCATCGCCCTGTGGTTCATGCTGCTCACCTTTCCCGTTCTGGTCATCCGCGTCAACACCATCGAAAATATCGTGGTCTGGCGCTGGATCAATCTGGCCGTCATCGGAAGCGCCGCTTTCGTTCTGTCCTTTTTGTGGCAGCTTTACTGGCGGCGCAAGTCCGCCGCCGCGCCGGTTTCCGTCGCGCAAACGTCCGCGCTCACCCGCCGGATGTCCGATCCGAAATTCTACCGCCCCTTCCTGATCGTCATCGCCGCTCTCACGCTCGTGTTTCCCTTTGTTGCTTCCCACTACCAGATCAACATCATGACCACCGCGCTCATCTACGTCATGCTGGGGCTCGGCCTCAACATCGAAGTGGGGCTGGCGGGCCTGCTCGACCTGGGCTACGTCGCCTTTTACGCCGTGGGCGCCTACAGCTACGCCCTGCTCAATTACCACTTCGGGCTGGGCTTCTGGACGCTGCTTCCCGTGGGCGCTCTGCTTGCGGCGTTTTTCGGCATCCTGGTGGGATTTCCGGTGCTGCGGCTGCGCGGCGACTATCTTGCGATCGTGACGCTTGCCTTTGCCGAGATTCTCCGTCTGGTGCTGGAAAACTGGAATGCTTTTTCGTTCGGCCCGAGCGGCATTTCGAATATTCCGCGCCCCGGCTTTTTCGGCATTGACCTCACCCTGGAGCAGTCGGCCGTGTACATGTATTTTTTGCTTGTTGCCCTGTGCGTGCTCACGATTTTCGTTATCCACCGCATCCAGCATTCGCGCATCGGGCGCGCCTGGGTGGCGCTGCGCGAGGACGAACTGGCCTGCCAGGCGATGGGTATCGACAAGACCCGCGCCAAACTCGCGGCGTTTGCCCTGGGCGCGACCTGGGCGGGTATGGCGGGCGTGCTGTTTGCCGCCAAAACGACCTTCATCAATCCGGCCAGCTTCACCTTCCTGGAATCGGCCATGATCCTCGCCATTGTCGTTTTAGGCGGCATGGGCTCGATCGTTGGCGTCATCATCGCCGCGCTCGCCATCATTCTGCTTCCCGAATACCTGCGGGTGCTGGGCGATTACCGCATGATTCTCTTCGGCGCGGCGCTGATCCTCATGATGATCTTCCGCCCGCGCGGCCTCATTACACCGGCCGGCAAGACCTATGAGTTTCGCTGTTCCGGCAAACCTGCCGCTCCGGAAAAGAGGCTTCCATGACGCCTCTTCTGGAAGTGAAAAATCTGACCATGGCTTTCGGCGGCATCAAGGCGCTCGACAGCGTCGATCTGCACATAGAGCCGGGTCAAATCGCGGCGCTCATCGGCCCCAACGGCGCGGGCAAAACTACGCTGTTCAACTGCCTCACCGGCATCTACACGCCCACGTCGGGCGACATTTTCCTTAATGCGCCCGGCGGGAAAGCCAGACGGCTCAACGGACTCAAAATCAACGCCATCACGGCGCTTGGCGTTGCGCGCACCTTTCAGAACATCCGGCTTTTCGGCGGCATGACGGTTCTGGAAAACGTCATGATCGGCCGGCATCCGCGTTCGTCCGCCGGCATTCTCGGCGCCATCTTCCGCCCGCCTGCCACGCGCCGCGAAGAGCAAGACATCGTCGATAAGAGCTACGCCCTGCTGGAAAGCATGGGGCTTTCCGAATCCGCAAATGAACTTGCCTCCAACCTGCCTTACGGCGCCCAGCGGCGCCTGGAAATCGCGCGGGCGCTCGCCACCGAACCGCGCGTCCTCCTGCTCGACGAACCGGCCGCGGGCATGAATCCGCAGGAAACCAACGAACTGGAAGGCCTGCTTACAAGGCTCCAGGCCGCCCATGAGCTTTCTATTTTGCTCATCGAACACGACATGAAGCTGGTCATGAACCTGGCGGAAAATATTTTTGTCCTGGATTACGGCGAAGAAATCGCGCGGGGCGCGCCGCAGGAAATCCGCAACAATCCGGCCGTCATCAAAGCCTATCTCGGAGAGGAAGACGATGCTGAAGCTCAATGACATCGAAACCTGCTACGGCGGCATCCGCGCCCTCAAGGGAGTTTCGCTTACGGTTGCGCCCGGTGAAATCGTCGCGCTCATCGGCTCCAACGGCGCGGGCAAATCCACCACGCTCATGTCCATTTCCGGCATCACGCCGGTGCGCTGTGGACAAATCCTGTTCGACGGCCTGGCCATCGAAAAAACGCCGCCGGAAAAAATCGTGGCGATGGGCGTCTGCCAGGCGCCCGAAGGACGGCGCATCTTTCCCAAGCTGAGCGTTCTGGAAAACCTGGAAATGGGCGCCTTTCTGCGCAGCGACGCGGCGGGAATCAAAAAAGACCTCGACTACATCTACGACCTGTTTCCCATCCTGCACAAGCGCCGCCACCAGCCGGGCGGAACGCTCTCCGGCGGAGAACAGCAGATGCTCGCCATCTCGCGCGCCCTCATGGCGCGCCCGAAGCTGCTTTTGCTCGACGAGCCGTCGCTCGGCCTTTCGCCCATCATGACCAAGCTGATCTTTGCGATGCTCGCCCGGATCAACCGGGAAAACGCGACCACGCTTTTCCTCGTGGAGCAAAACGCCGCGATGGCGCTCAAACTCTCGCACCGCGCCTACGTCCTGGAAAACGGCGTCATCACGCTGGAAGGCAAAGCCGCCGATCTCCTCCACGACGAAAACGTCAAAAAAGCCTACCTGGGAATTTGAGAAACAGCCATTCTGCGAAAAAACTTCGACAGCCGACCGGTTAGCTTAAGTCATCCAGAAATTCAGATGGTGTATCGCCGCTGGTCACCAGCAAGCGATCTCGGGCGCGGGTGCAGGCGACATACAGCAGGTGCCGTTCTGTGTTGTAAACTTCTTCCAGGTCGGCATCATCACCGGCAGTTTCGATGCGCTCCTGAAGTGGAACAATTTCATCGTCGCAGGCCATCACACAAACTGCGCGGAATTCCAGCCCCTTGGCCAGATGCATCGTGCTGATGGACACTTGCCCGCCGGCTGTCTCGACCGTATCGTCCAGAATGCGATAGGGAAGCGCCGCTTTTTCAACGGCTGCTATTGCGCGTGACAGTTGCGCATCAGAGCGGACAAAAAGCCCGATTTCGTGCGCTGCTGTTCCCTCTTTCACCCGCTCGGCAAGCCATTCGGCCACAACTTCGACTTCCTTTTCCTGCGTTTCGCAAGCCATGATGACGGGTTTCGGACCGTTGAATACGGAGACAATGCCGCGACGTTCTTCAACATTGCCGTCAACATCCGGCACTTCCTTGCCCAAGAGACGATCAGCCTGCATGCGTATCTGATGTGTGGTTCGGTAGTTCAGTTTTAATGTCCGGGAACGTCCGCGGATATCTACCCCCAGCGCCTTCCAGGAAAAAGGCTGCTGGAAAATACGCTGCCCCAGGTCGCCGGCAAAGAAAAGGCTGTTGGGCCGGCCTGCGCCCAGGGCGGCAAGAAACCGAAGTTGTGCAATGCTGATATCCTGCGCTTCATCTACTACGGCGTAGTCAAACGGCAGCTTTTTGCTTTTGGCAAGATGCTCAGACAAACGAGTATAAATGGCGGCATAGGTTAAAAGCTTTGCTTTTTCAAGCCTGCCTGAGACCTTTTCAAATATAGACCATAGAATGACACGCTGCTTTTCGGCCAGGCGTGATTTCCGGCCGAGCCTGCGCGCATCGCGATATTCTTCCCAGGAATGGAGTTGCCAGGCATCCACCACGTCTTTCCATTCCGTAATAAGAAACGAAACCGGAAATTTATGGCCGGATACTTCACTTGAAGCAGATTTGATGATCTTTGCAATATCCGCATCGGAGGCTATATTCGTCTTGCCGAAATTTGCCGCATAAAGCCGCAAGCCAATAATATTCAGAGCCAGACATTCCAGGCGCTCGCCAACGCGCGGCGTATTGCTGATCAGGCGTATCATTCTTAAACGCAGCGCATTGGCAAGCGTTTCTGAAAAAGTCGTCAAAAGCACACGGGCATCCGGATTGGACTGCGCCAAAAAGACTGCCCGATGCAGAGCAACAATGGTCTTGCCAGTTCCTGCCGAACCGGAGACTCGCGCCGGTCCGCCATAGTCTTTTTCCACCATTTGCCTTTGCGCCGGATGGAGAAAGACCATCCATTTCTCCCACGGGTATTCCAAGGCGCGTTCCAGCTCTTCAATATTGTGCATCGTGCGGAAACGGCGCTCCGCATCAGGATGGTTAAACGGGTCTGCCCCTGCGGCGGCAGGCTGAAGAATTTGCGGCAGCGTTCCGGTTGCCAGACATAAAAGCGCTTCCGCCGCTTCTCCCGGCAAATGACCAGCCAGCTCCAGAATGCTGTCTTCATCGGCTTTGCGAACATCATCCAGCCATTCCGGCGGCACTCCGTATTGAAGCAGATCGACATCCGAATAACCGGCAAATAAGGCTTTCTTAACCGGGGCAGCCGGTTTTTGCTTTTCTACATACTGGGGGATGAGCACTTCTTGGACGGTTTCCCGAATCTCAACGAGTTGCGCAGCCCCGGTCCGGGGATGAGTGGCAAGCTTCCGGGATTCCGCCCAGGCATAAGCAGCGTCGTGGTGGCCGACATAACACAAAAGCAGACTGTCTTCCGTTTTATGGACAATCAAGCGCAAATTGCTGCTGACGCGGACAGACCAGAAATTTTTATCTTTGGCCCTGTCCAGCTTGTGCAACTGCATCCGCGGATTGGCCGGATTCAATTGCAGATCAAACAGGACTTTCGCCAATACACCCAAGCGACAGGCGTAACGTTCTGGAATAAAAGACAATAAAACGAAAAAACCGCGATTACATACTACGGGGGATTTGACAGTTGAGCGCCGTCAGTAAGACCTCTTGCTCTTTTGATATGGAACACCGGACACGAACAGCCTTGGTTGATTTTGGATAGAGAAGGATCGCCGTATTGACGGACGACAGCAACGCCAACATCCGTTCCGCACCGTGCATAAAGCCATTGGCTCGGGCGCGCTTGTGCGCAATACGCACCAGAAGAAGCGCAATCATGCAAGTCAGCGCATGCACGCGGATTTTGGAATCTGTCCAGTGAAACA
>Ga0209723_1000539_pt1 | contig 69881 bp, 56 predicted proteins | sample BiotimSIPDNA_2_FD_185750 | JGI IMG/M metagenome (GOLD analysis project Ga0209723, IMG submission 185750) | Anaerobic biogas reactor microbial communites from Washington, USA - Biogas_R2 time_0 SIP DNA (SPAdes) (version 2) | ecosystem: Engineered > Bioreactor > Anaerobic > Unclassified | place... | reverse complement strand
TGCATATGCAGAACACTATATGGCTGGTGACGACGCTGCAGGATCTCAACAAACCCTTTGAGATGATGATTTATCCGGGCGAGCGTCACGGCTGGGGAGGGCCCAAGCGGGTCTTCATGACACATGAGGGCAATAACTTCTGGATGAGGCATTTTTTCGATAAAGAACTCAACTGAAAAGCATTGTGATGTCAGGAGGAATATACAGGAAGAGGCTCGCGGAGGTGCGTGCCCTGATGAAACGCAGGAAGACAGATGCAATTATTATACCCTCATCCGATCCGCATCTGGGCGAATATGTGCCCGATCACTGGAGAGTGATCAGATGGCTGACGGGATTCACGGGCTCAGCAGGAACTGTTGTTATTACACGCACCTTTGCCGGACTGTGGACCGACAGCCGCTATTTCATCCAGGCTGAGGAACAGCTGGCCGGAACAGGGTATGAGCTCGTGAGGCTCAGGATACCACATACCCCGGAGCATATTGACTGGCTGAAGGAGAAGTCGCACCGGGGATGGAAGGTTGGTGTTGACGGCAGGCTCATCTCCATGGGGCAGATGAGGCTCCTTGCTGCTGCCATGAAAGATGCCGGAGTGCGTCTGGACCTGAAAGCTGACCTGATCACACCGTTGTGGAGAGAGAGGCCCGCCCTCCCATCCTCAGAGGCTTTTGAGCTTGACGTGGAGTATGCCGGCGTTACACGCAGACAGAAACTGGCCAGGGTAAGAGAGGTGATGGCCCGGATGGATGTTGATTATCAGCTTCTGACAGCTTCAGATGATGTGATGTGGCTGCTGAACATAAGAGGCGATGACGTCAGATATTGCCCGTTGATGCTCTCTTTTGCCCTTGTTGGTCATGACCAGGTGATACTCTTTGCGGATGAGGATAAGCTCCCGGGATCCCTCAAGAGCTCCTTTGACAGAGAGGGAATTGTATTGCTGCCATATGATACTGTCACATCCCTTCTCGGACACCTTGAAGAGGGCTCCGTTCTGCTACTTGCTCCGGGTACCACATCGGCGGCATTATACAGGTCCATTGCCGTCAAAGTGACCGTTGTGGAGGATCTCAGCATCCCCACAAGAATGAAAGCTGTCAAGAACGAAACGGAACTGAAGAATCTGCGGGAGGTGATGGTCAGTGACGGGGTTGTGCTGACACGCTTCTTTCACTGGCTGGAGAAGGCAGTAGCTAAGGAGACTGTTACCGAGCTGTCAGCAGCTGCCACTATTGACTCTATGCGTACGGAGCAGGAGGGATGTGTTGGCCCTTCATTCAATACCATCGCAGCCTTTAATGCTCATGCTGCCCTGCCGCATTATGTTCCAGACCAGATGACTGACATTAAACTGGAACAGGGGGGTGTTTTCCTGCTCGACTCCGGAGGCCAGTATTTTGGCGGTACCACTGACATAACGCGCACAGTTGCACTGGGGAAGCCCAATACCGCGATGAAGCGTGATTTCACACTTGCCCTGAAAGGTACAATTGATCTGGCCATGGCCCGGTTTCCACAGGGCACAAAAGGATACCAGCTTGATATTCTGGCGCGAAAGCCATTATGGGACAACCGGCTCAATTACGGCCATGGCACCGGCCACGGCGTCGGCAGCTTCCTTAATGTGCATGAGGGACCCCAGTCAATAGGGTCCGGTGCCACAGGTGATATGAAAACAAGTATTGAACCTGGCATGATACTGTCTGATGAACCCGCTTTCTACAGGCAAGGGCAGTATGGCTTCCGTACTGAGAACCTGCTGGTCTGCCGTAATGACGGCGAAACGGAATACGGAAGCTTCCTCTCATTTGAGACGGTGACCCTTTGCTACATAGATCAGGCTCTGATAGATCTCCCGCTTCTTGACGACAAGGAGCTGGAGTGGCTGAATGACTATCATGAGAGGGTATACAGGACGTTACAGGATAGCCTTGAACCGAATCTGAAAAAGTGGCTCAGGGAAAAGACCAGGCGGTTGGTCAGGATTGATAATGGCAAAACCAGCTGAATATGAAGACTATGAGATTACAAGTTCTGTTTGTAGCCCTCGCGGCCCTTATGGCTGCCGGCTGTGCAAATAAAACCATGACACTTGAAGAGCGCCTTGCTACTCTTCCGGCAGACACCCTCTTCAGGATTAATGCTGACTCGGCTTTCAGTGAGGCATGGGAGATACGGCTCCTTCAACCGGTTGACCATCGTAATCCTGACGGACCCAAATTCACTCAGCAGGTGTTTCTTTATTATGCCGGAGCTGACAGGCCTGTGGTGGTTGAGACAGAAGGATACGGAGCCAGAGGGGGGAGCAACGAGCTGGCATCACTGATGCAGGCCAACCTTATCAGGATTGAGCACAGGTATTTTGAAGAGTCAAAACCGGACTCCACAGCGGGATGGGAGTATCTGAACACATGGCAGGCAGCCACGGATCACCACCGTATCATAGATTTCTTTAAACCGGTTTTCAGTGGCAAATGGGCTACAACAGGCATCAGCAAGGGTGGTCAGACAGTAATGTTCCACAGGTATTATTATCCTGAGGATGTGGATGTTAGTGTACCTTACGTTGCTCCTCTCAATTTCGGACCCGAGGATGAGAGGATGTTCACATTCCTGGAGCAGGTAGGCAGCAAGGAGTGTCGTGACAGGGTTTTCCGGTTCCAGAAGCTGGCTCTTGAGAAATTTGACAATCTGTTCCCGCTGTTTCAGAAAATGGCAGAAGAGAGGAGCTGGACATTCAACAGGGTTGGCGGGCCGGAGGTAGCCTATGAGATGACAGTGCTTGAATATGAATTTGCATTCTGGCAGTGGGGAACAATCCCCTGTGATTCAATCGCGCTGGAGGGCAGTGATGAGAAGCTCTTCAGGCATCTGGCGGCCATCGGTGATCCCAGCTATTTTGCCGATCAGGGTCTTGCATATTTTGAGCCTTTCTTTTACCAGGCTATGACCGAGATAGGCTATTACGGGTATGATTTTGATAAGTTTGGTGATCTCTTGAAGCATGCACGCAACGGAGAGATGCCGGAGTTTATCTTCTCGGCGCCGCAAGGTGAGCAGTATGTATACAATTATGATATCGGAAGAGAGGTAAGCGACTTTATCAGTACGGATGCAGAAAATTTCATTTTCCTGTATGGTGAATATGATCCCTGGTCAGCTACTGCTGCTGATCCCGGGGAGAATGACAGGTGCCTGAAGGTGGTCAGACAAGGGGGGTCTCACCGTACGCGCATCATGAATCTTCCTGATGATCAGAAGGAGGTTGTGCTGACCACACTGGAGAAGTGGCTTGACTTTCCGGCCAGCAGGTGATGCTTATTATTCCACGAAGCCCTCATGCCATCATTTCCAAATATTTAAAATAATTTTGGAAATGTTAAAATTATTTAAATACATTTGTATGAGCTAAACTGCTGTGGGGTGTGGAATATATTTATATGCCCCGCTATCAGTTGGCTGATTTAATTTTCTTTAATAACAGTTTAATTAATTTTCAGATGAACATTTTTGTAGCCAAGCTGAGTTCTGTAACCAAAGCAGAAGACCTTCAGGAACTTTTCAGCAAATTTGGGGAGGTAATCTCCGCAAAAGTCATTATGGACCGTGAAACCGGCTTTTCGAAGCGTTACGGTTTCGTTGAGATGGCAGATGACCGTGCCGGTTATGAAGCTATCGAAAAGCTTAACAACTCAGAGCTCGATGGCAGTCAGATCATCGTCAAGAAGTCTGAGCCAAAGGCAGAGAAGAAGCCTTTCCGGCCCCGTCGTGATTTCCGCGACAGGGACCGTGATAATCAATACTAGGACGAGAAAAGAGCAGAGAGGCTGTCAGAGAAAGGGGCAGCCTCTTTTTTTTGGTAACCCAGAGGACCGGATCACTGATCTTTTTTTTGTCTATCTGTAATCTGTCGCAGGATCCCAGCCTCTGAGTGCAAGGAGGACCAAAAATCCAATAACATAGGCAGCAGCAATCCACCAGCCGCTTTTCAACCAGCGGGCCACTGACCTTCCTTCCGGGAACTTATTGGTGATGGCAACGCCGGCTGATGATCCGAACCAGACCATGGATCCGCCGAAACCGACAGCATAGGCGAGCATTCCCCAGTCGTACCCGCCCTGTTCAAGAGCAAGCTTTGTCAGTGGAATATTGTCAAAGACCGATGAAACAAAGCCCAGAACAAAGCTTGTCTGCCATGATGCCACAGGCAGTTCTTCCACCGGCATCATTGATGCGGAGAAGACCAGTGCCATAAGGAATATTGTTCCCTTGAGGGAGGTTTTTAGTTCGTTCCAGGGTGTTGAGGTGATAAGGGCCCCGAGAAGAATCCCGATCCATACCCCTGCAGCAGGAAAATCAAGAAGTATGTTTGTTGTAATGGCGCCGACCAGAATCAGGGCAACCACTATTATTTTCCGGTAATTGACTCTGATCCCGGCAGCAGCGTCATTCTGAATTGGCTGGTATCTTGTCTGGATGATTGACAGAGGAATGCCGAAGATCAGCAGGGCGGGAATTACTGCAACGTAGGCATGCAGAACATTCATTGCCGGGACTCCGTCTATCCACATCAGGGTTGTGGTTGTATCACCTATCACGCTTCCGGCACCGCCAGCATTGCTTGATGCGACAATCGCTGCAATGTAGCCGATGTGTACCTTGCCCCTGAATACCACCAGGGCAATAGTGCCTCCGATGAGTGCTGCGGCAATGTTGTCAAGGAAAGAGGAGAGAAGCGTGATCATCAGCAGGAGTGAGAAGGCCCCGAACCATCCGCTGCTGAGGTAATTGGGGAGAAGATCGGGGACCTGTGACTCCTCAAACTGTTTGGAAAGGATTGCAAAGCCCAGGAGCAATCCCATCAGGTTGATCAGGGTCCTGCCCTCCTCGCCAAGATGGTGGAACAGAAGGAAAGGATCGGCCGGGTCATTGAAGGCCAGCTTGTAGATCAGGATCAGGGTCATGCCGGAAAGGGCCACCCACATTGTCTGTTTGTGGAATAGGGCTACTCCCACAAGAGTAAGAGCAAAGAGCACGAACTCAAAGTTCTGAATCAGAAACATGTTACGGGATTTAAGGTTGGAGTGTTTGTCCTGCAATAGGATTTAGAGGATACAAATATAAAGGGCCTCACCATTCGATGAAGCCCTTTCGCAGGATTTTTTTTCAACCTCAGTGAATAATCTGTGCCTGTAGCCAGTAAACTCCGGCGCCTGCGAGGTAACCCACCAGTGCGAGCCAGGATATCTTCTTCATATACCAGATGAAGTCAATTCTCTCGAGGCCCATGGCAGCAACGCCTGCAGCGGAGCCTATTATGAGCATGCTGCCACCCGTACCGGCGCAGTATGCGAGCAATTCCCAGAAGAGCCCGTCCTGCACAAAGAATGCAGCATATGCCGGATCTGCTGCCATACGTAGCATATCAGGCGATACAACCTCATACATGCCCATGGCGCCGGCAACAAGGGGAACGTTGTCAACAACGGCGGATATGGCACCAATTGCAAGGTTGATCAGGAAAATGTCACCCAGTTTCTCATCCAGGAATCCGGCAAGAAGGCTGAGGTGGCCTGCGCTCTGCAGTGCCGCTACAGCAATGAGGATGCCTAGGAAGAAGAAGATTGTCGGGGTATCAACCTTCTTGACAATATTGTAGATTGTGAGTTTTTTGCGTATCTCATCCTCCTTGTCGCGGTGCATGATCTCTGAGACAAGCCAAAGCACGCCAAGACCAAACAGCATACCCACGTAGGGGGGAAGATGTGTGACTGTCTTGAACACCGGCACGAAGAGAAGCATTGAGACACCAAGTATCAGAATAAATGTCTTCTCGAAGGGTGTTGTGATATCACCCGACTGATGAGAGACTTCGGGTCTTCTGACATCTCCCTTGACCATGAATGACAGGATTGTCAGAGGCACGATCATATTTACAAGACTTGGGAGGAATACCTTCAGTATGATGTTTACCGTGGTTACCTGTCCGCCAATCCAGAGCATGATTGTTGTCACGTCACCGATGGGAGACCAGGCACCGCCGGCGTTGGCGGCAATAACGATCATACTGGCAAAGATCCATCTGGTGGGCTTGTCCGAAATAAGCTTCCTCAGCAGCGCAATCATCACAATTGTTGTAGTCAGGTTGTCAAGGACGGCTGACATGAAGAATGTTATGATGCCCAGTATCCAGATCAGTCTCACTTTGCTTTTCGTTGAGATCTTGTCTGTAATGACTGTGAATCCCTGGTGCTGGTCAATTACCTCGACGATAGTCATTGCGCCGAACAGGAAGAACAGGATCTCAGCAATATCCACAAGGTGGTGTGCAAGTTCCTCCTTTACAAAGGCGCTTGTATGCCCGGTAAGTTCAACGGTCTCGCGAAATGGTGAGGTGGCGAACTGATCTGCAGTCATTGCCGGGGCAATGTTGTTCAGTATCTGCTGCCCCATCATCTTCAGCTCTTCCCATGACGGAGAAAAGCCCATGGCAAGTATCTGCTCACTGAAAAGAGCGTAAACGGCCCAGAGGATGGAACCCAGCAAGAGCGCGCTGGCAGCCTTCTCAACCTTAATAGGATGCTCGAGTGCTATCGCCAGGTAACCCAGCAGAAAAAGCACAACCATTAGAATAAACATAGCTCAAAAAATTTTGATGCAAAAATAGGATTTACAATCAACAAACAAATGATTATTGCAATTATCAGAGATTGTATGAAGTGCCGAAAGAGGGAATTTCTATCCTGTCAAAGCCCTGCGATTCAAGATATGCCCTGTAATTGACCTGGGTCTCGTACTCGCCATGTACCAGGAATATGTTCTTCAGCCTGTCCGGATCCTGGCACGACAGGTATTCCGCCATCTCGCGGTAGTCGCCATGGCCGGAATAAGATTCTATTCTGTCTATCTCGGCTCTTACCGGATACTTTTTGCCGTGGATAGAGACTTCCTGTTCGCCCCTGAGCAGCCGGGCCCCGAGGGTGTTTGGTGCGCAGTAGCCTACCGCCAGCACAGTGGTGGCAGGATTGCTGATGTTATTGGCCAGGTGGTGTTTGACACGTCCTGCTTCCATCATGCCCGATGATGAGATGATAATGACCGGTCCCTTGATTTCATTCAGGCTTTTTGATCCCTCAACCGAGGTGTTGTAAAAGAGGGAGTTGAACCCGAATGGATCAGGGTCAGTAAGCATCAGATCCGCCACCTCCTCATTGAAACAGTCAGTATGCATGCGGAAAATGCTTGTAGCGTTGACTGACAGAGGGCTGTCTACATAAGTGTCCACCCTGGGCAACCTCCCTGCATTGTAGAGGTTATTGAGAGAATAGACTATCTCCTGGGTTCGTCCTACACTGAAGGCGGGAATAATGAGCTTACCCTTTTTTTCTACGCAGGTATGGTGCACAACCCTGAAGAGATCTTCATCTGACTCTTCAAGAGTGGGATGGAGCCTGTCGCCATATGTTGATTCAGTTATCAGATAGTCAGCCTGGGGAAACGGTTGAGGGCTCTTCAGCAATCTGCTGACAGGTCTGCCGATATCTCCGGTGAATGCAAGCCGTTTGATTCCCTCTTTCTCCTTCAGCTCCAGCGTGACCACTCCGCTGCCTAACATGTGACCTGAATTAGTAAACCTGACGGTTGTGAATTCATCAATCCGGAACTTGCGGTCATAGGCCACGCTGATGAACAGTTTCATTGATGCTACAGCATCAGCCTGTGTATAAAGCGGCTCCACCGGCGGCAGGCCCTTTCTTGCCCTCTTCTTGTTGAATGTTATGGTATCATATTCCTGTATCTTCCCCGAGTCAGCCAGCATGATGGAACAAAGATCACGTGTGGCATTTGTACATATAACTGACCCGGCGAAGCCGTTTCTGGAAAGAAAGGGTATCAGCCCGGAGTGGTCAATATGGGCGTGAGAAAGAATAATATGATCAATTGAGGCAGGTGAGAAAGCGAGTGCCCGGTTTTGTTCCTCAGTCTCAAGCCCCTTACCCTGGAACTGTCCGCAGTCGAGCAATATGTTTTTACCATGTTCAGTTTCTATAAGTATCTTGCTGCCTGTCACCTCGCGGGCAGCCCCGTAAAATGTCAATTTCATGCTGTATCTGATATTTTGTGATCTGCTAATATAGCTAAAGTTGCCGGAACCGGCTTCAGATTAATATTCAACATTTAATAAACAATATGTCAATTGTTCTTTATTTAGTGAAGTCATTAGTATATTTTTGGCGGTGCAAAAAAAATACGCGAGCTGACTGATGAAACTTGACAAGATCTTTTCGTACCTGGCCCCGAAGGAGGGCAAGTTCTATCCGCTTTTCAAGGATGCCTCGGCAAACCTGATCATTGGTGCAGAGCTGCTGGTAGAGTTTATGAATGATCCCTCGTCGGAGAAGAGAGAGATCCTGGGACACAAGATCAAGGAGGCTGAGCTGGTGGGAGACCAGATAGCCAAGAATTTGTATAAGGCGCTAAGCGGCACCTTTATTACTCCGTTTGACCGTGAGGATATTTTTGAGCTGATCCATGCCACCGATTCGGTCCTTGACCTTATGCACGGAGCCGCCAAGCAGGCCCATCTTTATAAGCTGACGGATATACCTGATGAGTTCCGGGAGATGGCTGACACAATACTGAAGGCATCAATAGAGATCAATACTGCTTTCAACGGTCTGAGGGATGTGCTCAATCTTTCGAAATACAAGGATAACTGCCATAGGATTGGAGAGCTGGAGGAGCATGCGGACGACATAAACCACCGATATCTTGCCAAGCTGTTCCAGGAGGAGAAGGATGCGATTGAACTGATAAAGAAGAAGGATGTACTGGCAGCCCTCGAAAAGGCTGTCGACCGCTGCGACGACGTAGCAGACATTCTTTCTTCAGTAATTATCAAAATTGCATAAAGACTCCCAGATGGACTTCACAATCCTGATCATCATCATAGTTCTGTCGTTGGCTTTTGACCTGATTAACGGATTTCATGACGCTGCGAACTCTATAGCAACCGTAGTCTCCACCAAGGTGCTCACCCCGTTCCAGGCTGTGCTCTGGGCGGCATCGTTCAACTGGCTGGCATATCTTGTCTTTGAGCTGAATATTGTTGACACAATAGCAAAGATAGTTGACACCTCCGCCATCACGCTGATGGTCATCCTGGCCGGTATAATTGCGGCTATTATATGGAACCTTCTGACATGGTACCTGGGAATCCCCTCAAGTTCATCACACACACTGGTGGGTGGTTTTGCCGGTGCTGCCATAGCATTTACCGGATGGGGTGTTGTGCACACTGGCAAGATAGCCGTGATTGCTGCCTTTATCTTCCTGGCTCCGCTGCTCGGGATGTTCATGTCATACCTGCTTTCCATAGCGCTGCTATGGATTAGCCGGAAAGGCAATCCCTTCAGACTGGAGAAGAAATTCAAAGGCTTTCAGTTGCTTTCATCAGCACTATTCAGCCTTGGTCATGGGGGGAATGACGCCCAGAAAGTAATGGGCATAATATCAGCTGCTCTCATTGTTTATTTTCAGGGGGCGCATGAAGTGCCTCACTGGGCCCAGATAGAAATGGTTAACGGCAAAGTGCATGACATACCTCACTGGATCGTTCTTGGTTGTTACACTGCAATAGCGCTCGGAACGCTGATCGGAGGATGGCGCATAGTTAAGACAATGGGCTCAAAAATAACCAAACTGACTCCTTTTGAAGGGGTGGCAGCTGAAGGAGCCGGAGCAGTGCTGCTATTCGGCACAGAGGCGTTCGGCATACCTGTAAGCACAACCCATACCATCACCGGAGCAATTATGGGAGTGGGGCTCACCAAGAGAGTGACGGCTGTCCGTTGGGGCGTGACTATCAACCTGCTCTATGCCTGGATACTGACAATACCTGTATCCATGCTGCTGGCTGCCGGAATCTATTACCTTCTTTCGGCTATTACAGGCATTAACTAAACGAAGTTCCTTCTCTTCCCGCTGTTAACGCGGGAAATCTTTATTCCGCTTAAGAGACGATGCACCTCAACCTGATGGCTCAGAGCATCGATTGAAACCCCCTTACTGATCCGGGGGTGGTCTTGTGTATATCAAATACAATAATCTCGTTTTCTCCCTCTCTCAGCCATGTGGCCGGACAGTAGAGCCTTGTCTGGGGGCCGATCTCCCAGTATCTGCCGAGGTTATGGCCATTGATCCAGACGAACCCCTTTACAAAATTCGTCATATCAATGAAGGTGTCAGCCTTCTTTTCCGGGGAGAAAGTGCCCCTGAAGAATACTCCAGGCCTCGTCATTTCACTATCCGCAGCCCTAAGAGATTCAACATAGCCGTCACTCATCGGGAATCCCCTGACCTCCCAGTTCATGAGGGTCATGCCGTTGAGCAGGACCCTGTCAGTGATGCCCTTGCGATCAATCATGGCATGGGCGAAGTTGATCCTTCCCATTGCCTCGGTGAATATCTCCAACAGAGGAAATTCAGAGTCAGCAACCGGCAGATCAATTGTATTAATGCCCAGTCTCCTGTCAAGGACCCCGATATATTTGCCATCAAGAAAAACTGTGGCATAGTCATGAATGTCAATGACGCTAAGCTTTCCTCTCTTATGTCCGATCAGTCTTGTTGAGTAGAGCATAAATCCGTAATCCTGCCCGAAGGACTCAAAGGGTCTGGGCTGGACTGTTCTGACGGGTTCCGGCATGTTGTCCCATATGGAAGTGAAGGGTACCAGTTCGGTCTCGGGGAAGCTCATGACCGGTATCGGTTCGGGGATTGGAGGCAGCTTGGCTCTCTTCGGGAGGTAAGACCCGATAAGATTTCTCAATGCCATATATTTTGGGGTGGCCCTTCCCTGTTCATCTATGGGGGCATCGTAGTCATAGCTCGTGAGGTCCGGTTCATATCCCCTGCCTCCTGAGTTGGCGCCGGCAGTGAAGCCGAAATTGGTGCCGCCATGAATCACGTAAAAATTAAAAGATTTACGGTTTTCCATCAGGAACTTCACTTCCTGAAGCAGTGCGGCCGTATCAGGTCTTGCCCATGCCTCACCCCAGTGGGTAAGCCAGCCGGGGTAGGTTTCGCTGGAGAAGACAGGAACGCCGGGGTTCATTTTGCGTGCCAGTTCAAAATCTCTCTCTGAACTTCCCGAGTCAAGACCAACGGCGCATCCGGGGAGAGTCCCGGCCTCTAGCATGTAAGTTGTGGGACCATCGCCGGTAAAGAAAGGACCGTCTATGTCATTTTCTGACCAGATTTCCTTTAGCCGGCCCATATATTCTCGGTCGTTACCATAGCTCCCATATTCATTCTCAATCTGTATCATCAGCACCGGACCACCGTTGTTAATCAGATGGGGACGAAGCACGTCGGCCAGGCGGGAGATATACCTCTCTGCTGCTTTCATGTAAACGGGGTCCATGCAGCGCACCTTCACCCCGGGGTGACGGAGCAGGTACGGAGGCAGGCCTCCGAACTCCCACTCTGCACAGACATAGGGTCCGGGTCTTATTATTACCCACATTCCTTCCTCAGCGGCGGTAGTGATGAAACGTGAGATATCCCTGTTGTCAGTACGGAAGTCATAGATGCCCTCTTCGCTCTCGTGATGGTTCCAGAAGAGGTACGCCGAGATTGTATTGCATCCCATCGCTTTTGCCATCTGTATGCGATGACGCCAGTACTCTGCCGGGACTCTTCCCGGGTGGATCTCGCCGCTTATTATCTGGAACGGTTTCCCATCAAGCAGGAACTCTTCCGTGCCCAGGGTAAAGGTATGCCTGTCTTTCTGAGACTGTCCCTGAAGTGATGAGACGATCAGGAGCAGTGCCAGAGTACAGGCAAAACGACAAATCACAAGATTGTCATTCATGATCCTTGATATGTTTATTATCAAAATGGCAGAGAACTCAGACAGCGCTCTTGGCCCATATGGGAAGAACCTGTTTCTTAAAGGTCTCCTTTTCATTTATGAGCGCCTCCATATCAAGTCCGATTGTCTTCTGTGCTCCTGCCTTTGAGGAGATATCAGGTACCATCACTTTGTCAATACCCCTGGCAGCAAGCACCTTTGCCAGCTCTATCCGTGCCTCGAGGCCCCTCATGATCCCGTTACTGAGGATTGATGCCATCTCAATCGGGGCGTGGAACGAACCGCCATGGCTGGCAGCGCAGAAGTCCCACCTCCACTGTGACTGCCTTATAAGGGCCAGCAGTGGTTGCATGGTTGCCTCATCAGCCCCGGCATCCCATGCTGCTTTCGCTTCATAGTGAGCAATGACGAGGATCTCTTCCAGGTAGTTTCGCAGATCAGCTATTTTGTCCTGCCTTTCATACACGTTGTTCATCAGTTCCTCTTCGCTTTGCCTGTGACATACGGCACATGTGGAGGAGATCATGTTCAGCGGGCTCTGAACGTGATGGCTGGTGTATTTCACGCCTCCCTCTGCAATGAACGGCATATGGCAGTCGGCACATGCCACATCGCGCTGGCCATGAATACCCATCCTGAACAGCTCATAATCAGGGTGTTGAGCCTTGAGCATCGGGGCTTTGCTGATAGCATGGGACCAGTCGGCAAACTCATAACTGTCATAATAATCCTGTATGGCATCTGCCGTCATTCCCTTGTCCCAGGGGAATGTGAGGTACTTACCGTCACCTTTGAAGTAGTATTCCACATGGCATTGTGCGCATACAAGGCTTCGCATCTCCTGGTGGCCTGCATCTTCAATCTTTTTGCCCTGTCTTTCAAAGGCTTCTCTCAATGCAGGACGGGTGATGGTGAGTGTCATGTTCTCAGGGTTATGGCAGTCGCCGCACCCGATGGGGTTGGTTATCTCCGGTCCCAGCTCCGCCCAGGTGGCTTTATAGAAGCTCTCAGGGCCGATCTTTGCCATCATCCGTGGCACATCAGGGCTTTTACAGGCCCAGCATGTTCCAGGCTGTGGCCCTGTATCAGGGGTAAGTGGTCCACCGGTACGGAGAGTGTTTCGGATATCCTCCACAGCCCAGTAGTGGCCCCTGGCCTGGGAATAGTCCTTTGAGAAGGAATAACCTGCCCAGAGTACCACAAGTTCAGGGTCGGTTGCCAGTACATCCAGGGGCTTGCTGCCGGCATGTTTGCTCCTGAATGATGTGTCAGCTGTCATAAGCCACGACTTGTATTCCCTGGGGTAGAATTTGCCCCAGGCGCTGTTGTCTGTTTCAAAGGGCTGGAGGTCAGTAGGAGGCCGGTATGCATATTTTGCCTCACTTCGTCTTTCAACTATTGAGGAGGCGAGCATGCCGAGGAAGAAGACCACCAGGGCCGTTGCGAGAAAGAGCAGCCAGCCTGCCCACGGTTTTTTTGAGATGAATTCCCTGATTGACATAGATGATTGATTATTAGGTTGGTTACAGGTTCTCTTTCAGTGTGGGTGTTATTGCGAAAGGAGTTGAGGAGATGCTGTTAATCCTGTCATGCGGTGTGTTGCGGTGACAGTCAAGACAGTGTCTGTCGCGTCTGCCTGTCATGGCTTCCAATGGCCTTCCCGGGCCGTCAGAGAAGAGTGATTCATGGCAGCGTAGGCAATTCTCCTGCACCACGCGCCGGCCAGGTTCCCTGATATATATGGCCTGGGGTTCATTGCGCAGGGTAAAAATGGTAGCATGCCTCAATCCGTCACTTGCCTTGAAGTAGTACTTCCGCACGAAGCTGTCATGAGGTACATGGCAGGCATTGCAGTCAGTGATGCTGCGGTGTGCACTGTGTGACCAGGTGGCAAACTGCGGGGTCATGATATGACAGTTGATGCATACCCTCGGATCATCAGAGAGATAAGAGGTAGCGTTGGATATTTTCAGCAGGTAGAATGCAAGGCCTGTTATTGCTCCCAGAAGGACGATAACAGGAATGCGCCATTGTGGTGGCGGGGTAAAGAAACTTATGAGTTTTCCAGGTCTGCTCATTGCAGTTGCCTTTTTTTAGTCCGGGTTATTTTTTGCTTCTGCCTTGCCGGATAAAGACAGAGGAGGTTAAAGGAAATTCACAAAACAAAGAGCGACAAGCGCTGTGCCGTAGCGCTTGTCAATTGTCAGCGACTCCCTTATGACTGTTGGTTCCCCGAGGTAAAACTCAGCGAAGGTTCTGTCATGCAGGTCGTGCAGGACAGTGTATAGTCTCTCCTCGAGAGCCTCCATGTCAAAGTAACCTGCCAGCTCACATACAAGGCCGCCTATTTTTTCTTCGCAGGTGTCATCCTTGTACATCCAGGCAAAGATTATTCCTGCTGAAATGTGCTCGCCGTAGTAACCGTTGGCTACAGCCATTATTGTACAGAGTTCGGAACCGTAGGGAGGCATATCAACCTCATCACGGGTTACCAGCTTGGCAGTGGCAGGCAGTACCGATGAATAGTTCATTATGTTGAATTCGGCTATGCCTGCGTCATGCAGCGCCATGTGATAGGAGCCGGGATGGATTGCATATTCGCTGCATCCCGAGCCCTGGGTCACAATAAACTCATGGGGGATTCTGTTTTGGAAGACTTTAACCATTTCGCATATCAATAATTTGGGTTCAAAACCGGCATTGAACCGGTAGAGACAAATATACCTAAAAATCAAAATCACACATAACTGGTAAAAGATTATTCAGAGCTGCTACAATACTGTCAAAGAAGAGGAGCTGTTATGGATATGGGGATGTTGTGTATGTGCATGTTTCTCCTGGCTAAACGGGAGGTAGAGAACCAGAAGGGATAGAATGGCTCTGGTAATGACCGGCAGGAGGTGGCTTTTTTTTGCATTATTGCCATAGAAGATTCCAAAATATTGAAAAACGAAACATAAGAAGCTTGACAAAAAGCTATAAATTGCCAATATAAAATCCGATAATGAACAGGAGGCTGATTTCAATGGTATTATGGTTTGTTCTGATATCCGGAACAATCACCGGCCAGGTAAAGGAGACAGGCACCCCTTTCATCAGGAACTTTGCCAAGGGAGATTACAGTGCCAGTACCCAAAACTGGGCAGTTGCCCAGGATGCAAAGGGATTCATGTATTTTGCCAACAATGACGGCCTCCTCCGGTATGACGGTGTTATCTGGCAACTTTATCGTATACCGAACCACTCAATGGTCAGATCAGTTTACATTGATGACAGAAGTGACATTTATCTTGGAGCTTACAATGACTTCGGCAAGATGGTGACTGCACCAAACGGTGAACTCACCTTTCGCTCTTTCAGGGACCTGATCCCTGAAGAATACAGGAACTTTGATGATGTCTGGAATGTTTTTGAATACCGGGGCAAGGTAGTCTTTCAATCATATTATGCAGCTTACTTCCACAGAGACGGCACACCCATGACGGTTGTTCCTGCTCCCTCAAGATTCCAGAACTCCTACAGTGTAAGGGGGAGACTGCTCTTCAATGATGTTGTGAACGGGCTCATGGAGTTTGACGGAACCAGGCTCGTCAGTCTGCCTGGATGTGAATCCCTTGCAGGTCAGGATATATGGTCGGTACTTCCTTTCGGTAATTCCAATGAGATGCTGGTTTGTACCCTGGGTGAGGGTCTCTTTGTCTATGACGGTGCCGTGTTAAGGAGGTGGAATGTGCCGGTCAGCAATATGCTCAGGCGTGACCAGATATTCAGTGCCACCGGGCTGTACAGTGATCATTATGCCATAGGCACAATACTGAACGGGATGATGATCATTGACGGGGAGGGAAACATTATTCAGCACATCAACAAGAAGAAAGGCTTGCAGAACAACACCGTACTGGACCTCTTCACTGACAGGACCGGAAACCTCTGGCTCGCGCTGGACAACGGCATTGATCATATAACCGTGAACTCTCCTGTAACCTTCATTCAGAGTGCGGACGGCTTCGGAGCAGGTTATGCTTCAGTAATTCATGACGGACTTCTTTACCTGGGCACAAACCAGGGATTGTATGTAAGGAATTGGTCTCAGGAGGGTGACACCGGATACAGAATGATCCCCGGCACATACGGGCAGGTCTGGTATCTGGGTGTTCATAATGGCGTACTGCTATGCGGACACAACAACGGGACCTACCTGGTGAGAGGTGAGACTGCCTCACTGATAAACCGTATCCCGGGAGGATGGAAATATCATGAGCTCACTAACCATCCGGGTTACATGATAGGAGGGACCTACAGCGGTATCATCCTCTTCAGGTGGGAGAAGGGAACATGGAGGTATGTAAGGCAGATTGAAGGGATGACTGAATCATTCAGGGTCTTTGAGGAGGATTCAAAGGGAGATATATGGATGAGTCACGGATTCAAGGGAATCTTCAGGATAAGGTTGTCGGCAGACCTTGATTCCGTTACAGATGTAAGGTTTTATAATTCCTCAGACGGCCTGCCTTCAGACTTTTACCTTAATATCTGTCGCCTGCAGGGTCAACTGGTTGTGACATCCGAGACAGAGATCTATGAATATTCACCTGATGAGGACCGCTTTGTGCGGTCAGCATACTTCAACCAGATTCTCAGTCCTGTGGTTGCTATATCCTACCTGAAGGAAGACAGTGATGGCAATATCTGGTATGTAGCCAGGAACCGGGCAGGGGTTTTCAGGCTGAGAGAAGACTACTCTTACCAGCATATCACAACACCGTTCCTTCTCCTGTCAGGCAGGTTCATGCACGGATTTGAGTCTTTTTATCCCTATTCACCAGATCATGTGATCATTGGTACCGAGGATGGATTCGCGCACTACTCGTCACATACCACCTTGCCCGGTTATGATGGCTTCTCGGTATATATTACACGCGGGGAAGCATTGCATCAGGATTCAGTTTTTTACTACGGCCGGACGAGGCCGAATGCCGAAGGAGGTCCGGAATATAAATTCAGATACGGACATAATAATCTCAGGTTCAATTTTGCTTCGCCGGTCTATGATAATGCTGGGAATATCGAGTACTGTATCAGATTAACGGGTTATGATGACAGATGGTCAGCCTGGAGTAAGATATACTATAAGGAATATTCCAACCTTCCGGATGGCAGGTTTATATTCCAGGTAAAGGCAAGAAACCAGCTTGGCATAGAGAGTCTGCCTGACTCACTTGAATTCACAATTGACCATCCCTGGTATAAATCACCAGTGGCTTACATGGCATATCTGCTTGCCGGGATCGGGCTTGTTTCCATCCTTGCAATGTTTATCCGGTGGAGGATAAGGATCACAAGCCGGAGGGTCAAGCTAAATAACCAGAGGATTTATGAGGCGAAAGAGCAGGAGTACATCAGACAGGCCCTGGAGTCAGAAAAGGAGATTATCAGGATCAGGAACGAAAGACTGCATGCTGAGATGATACTGCGCGACAAGGAGCTTGCCAACCAGGCAATGAACCTGGTGCGCAAGAATGAGTTTCTCAACCAGCTCAAGGATGAACTTAACGGCCTGAGACACGGATGTGGTAACGAGCTGACGGAAAGGGAGGTCTCGGAGATCATCTCAAAGGTAAACAGGGAGGTTGACAGCAACAGACAGAGAGAGGTTTTTGAGAGCGCCTTTGATGAGGTACATGAGGAGTTCCTGCAGAGGGTGAAAGTAAAATATCCTGACCTTACGCCTACCGAGCTGAGGCTTTGTGCTTTCCTGAAAATGAATCTTCCGACAAAAGAGATCGCTCCGTTGCTGAATATCTCGGTGAGGGGTGTGGAAATATGCCGATACCGGATCAGGAAAAAGATGGGTATCACCCGCGATGTTAACCTGACCACCCATCTTCTAAACGTATGATCAAATTACGGTCGCTGTAGTATCCTTTTTTTATCAAGCTGTATTTAAATAAACTGTCTGAATTTATATATAAGACAGATAATCAGTATTATTATATTGAGCATGAGAAATTATTGTTGTATTAAAGAAAATCAGTTGATGTATTTTTGATGTAGGCAAACCTGCATCCCGGATTGTTTGAAAGATTTAACTTTATCCTTGAAAACGGGTGGTCTTCGGACCTGCCCGCCAGTAACTAAACCAATCTCTAAAACTCAAACCAATCTATGAAACAGACAATCCTGACTCTTTTTTTCATTGTATGTTCCCTGGTGCTGAATGCTCAGGGGCTGCAGATTAAGGGAGTCGTAACGTCAGCAGACGACGGACAGCCTGTTCCGGGTGTCAGTGTTTTCGTCAAGGGAACAACCACCGGAACGATGACTGATCTGAACGGGTACTATAGCCTGAGCAATGTACCCGTTAACTCTATCCTGGTCTTCTCCTTTGTAGGAATGGAGACGCAGGAGGTGGTGGTGACGGAGAGCGCCACAGTAGACATAAATCTGGCTTCAGATGTGGAGCTGATTGACGAGGTAGTAGTTGTTGGTTATGGTACCCAGAAGAAGAGCCTCGTTACCGGTGCCATAGCCAAGGTTGAAGGTGATGATCTGCGGAAGGCTGCAGATATGAGGGTCACCCAGGCACTGCAAGGTAAGACTGCAGGGGTTGTCATCACGGCCAACTCAGGCCAGCCCGGGTCACAGATCTCTGTCAGGATCAGGGGTGTGGGGACAAACGGGGATGCCGAGCCACTGTACATTATTGACGGATTGCCCATGAGCGGAGCCGGTACAGATTTCCTGAACGCCGCAGATATTGAGTCAATCGAGGTCCTCAAGGATGCGGCCTCAGCTGCCATCTACGGTGCCCGCGGCGCCAACGGTGTGGTTCTGATAACCACAAAAACCGGGCGAACAGACACAAGGCTGACAGTGACCTATGACGGTTACTATGGTTTGCAGAATCCATGGAAGAAGATGCCTTTGCTCAACTCACAGGAATACATTATGCTTATCAATGAAGCCTCTGTCAATGCAGGTCTCGGGCCCCGCTTTACCCAGGCGCAGATAGATGGCTTTACTGCAAACACTGACTGGCAGGATGAGATGTTTTATTATAACGCACCCAAACAGAACCATTCCCTTTCGTTCATGGGTGGAAGTGATAAAATTGAGTATTCATCCTCATTGAACTACTTCAGCCAGGAAGGTATTGTGTCAAAGGGCAAGTCAAGTTTTGAAAGAGTGGGCTACAGGCTTAATGCAGCCGGCACGTTTGGTTTCTTCAAGCTTGGCGGAAATGTCAATCTTGCAGGGATAACAAGTAAGGGCATTGCAACAAATGACAGGTACGGACTGGGTTTGAACCAGGCCCTGAATATGCCGCCGGTGGTTCCTGTTATGTTCTCTGACGGAACCTGGGGCACTTCCGAGGCATACGGGTTCGGTCTGCAGGAGATCACCAACCCTGTGGCCATGGCCAGTTACAACAATTCAAGGACGAGAACCTACAAGCTTATAGGCAACCTGTTCGGAGAGTTCGATTTTGGTAAAATATCCCGGGCGCTTGAGGGTCTCACATTCAGGTCGTCATTCGGAGGTGAATATGCAATTGTAAATACTGATACATACACCCCGGAGTATTACCTTGATGCCATGCACTTCAGCAACATTGACAAAGCCAACAAAAGTCTGGATATGTGGTCAAGGTGGAACTTTGAAAATGTGCTCACATACACAAAGTCAATTGATGTTCATAACCTGACTCTCATGGCAGGGACAACAGCTTTCATGGACATGCATGAAAACCTCTGGGGTTCAAAGAATGACCTGATCTTTGATGACTTTGGTCATTCCTACCTCGATAATGCTACTGATCCCGAGAGTGCCAATGCCGGAGGTGGTTACACCGAACATACAGTGGCCTCACTCTTTGCCCGTCTTAACTATGACCTGATGAACCGCTACATGCTCACCGCTACAATCAGGAGGGATGGATCCTCGAGGTTCGGAAGCGAAAACAAATACGGTTACTTCCCCTCAGCTTCAATAGGCTGGGTCATCTCAAGGGAAGACTTCATGAGTAACCTGAATGACATTTTCAATGTTCTGAAATTAAGGGCAAGTTGGGGTCAGAACGGAAGCGAGAATATAGGAGATTTCAACTATACATCTATTATAGGAAACGGTGCCATCTATTATTTTGGTGACGGCAAGACACAGTACAACGGCACGGTACCCACCAAACTGGCCAATCCTTCCCTTAAATGGGAGGCATCCGAACAGACAAATATCGGTCTGGATATGACGACACTTGGAAGTTCGCTCACACTGACACTTGATTACTATATAAAGAAAACCAAAGACTGGCAGGTTGCTGCTCCCATACCAACACTTGTGGGTAACGGCGCTCCCACCATCAACGGAGGCGAAGTCAAGAACTCAGGTATCGAAGCAGAGATTTCTTATCGTAAGCAGATTGGCAAACTATATCTTGGCGCCTCCGTTAACGGTGCATTCAACAAGAGTGAGGTCCTTGACCTCGAGAATACCGAGAAGGTATTGAAGGGAGGTGACGGCGGATTTGGCCAGAGCGAACTGATATATGTCCAGGTAGGTCTGCCTATGGGCGTCTTCTTCGGGGTTCAGACTGATGGAATCTTCCAGAACCAGACGGAGGTTGATTCATATGTCAACAGTACGGGAGGAAAGATCCAGCCCAATGCCAGACCCGGTGACATCAGGTTCGTGGATGCAAATGGTGATGGCACCATCAGTGACGGTGACAGGGTCCAGATCGGTTCTCCACTGCCAGATTTCACGGGTGGACTTAATCTGAACGCCGAGATATACGGATTTGATTTCAATATGTTCCTCTATGCGGCTCTCGGCCAGGAGATATACAGTGCAACAAGGAGGTATGACATGAACTATGCCAACTACCCTGCTGAATGGCTCAACAGGTGGACTGGTGAAGGCACATCTGACAAATATCCGAGAGTTACCTTTGCTGATAACAACCTGAACGGAAAGACGGTCAGCGACTTCTATATTCAGGACGGGAGTTTTATCAGATTAAGGAACATTACCCTTGGCTATTCGCTTCCGCAGAATATCACCAATGCAATCAGACTCAGCAAGCTGCGTCTGTATGTATCGGCTGAGAATCTCTATACATTCACAAAGTATACCGGTTACGATCCCGAGATAGGGGGCGGGGTATTCGATAACGGTATTGACCGTGGCATCTACCCTCAGCCCAGGACAATCATGACCGGTATCAATGTTACTTTCTGACACCATAAAAATGAACAGAGTTATGAAAAAGTCAATTATATACAGTCTCTTCTTTCTGGCCTTGATGGTGGCAGGTTCATCATGTTCCAAGGATTTTCTGGAGCTTGAACCCAAGACAGGTCAGACAGAAGCCAACTATTATAAGACCGAGGCTGATGCCTTTCTGGCCATGACCTCGGTGTATGATGCCTACGCGCTGCAGAACTGGCAGTTTGCCCCGACGATGGCCGATATATGGTCAGATGACGCATTCTGCGGCGGTTCTGATGCTTCTGACATGAGTCAGTGGCAGGATATGGAGATGTTCAAGATGGAACCGGAGAACAACACCTCTGCCGATTTCTGGAGTCGCTGCTATGCAGGAGTCTACAGGGCCAATCTCTATCTGCAGAAGCAGGATGGCATTGACTGGAAAACAGAAGGGCTGAAGGAGAGGTACGAGGCTGAAGTGAAGTTCCTGCGTGCCTATCTCTACTGGGATCTGGTTCGTCATTTCGGCTGGGTGCCGGTGATGACTGAAGTGCTTCCCTCTGTTGAGGATTACAGGAATCTTACCCAGAGTACTCCTTCAGAAATCTTTACACTTATTGCATCGGATCTGCTTGATGCGGTGGACGTTCTTCCCGTACAGGTGCCCGCATCTGAAAAGGGCCGTATCACAAAAGGTGCCGTTCAGGCCATGATGGCCCGTATATATCTCTATCATACCGGTATGAGTGCCATTGGCGGTATGGGTCTTACTGCCGAACAGTGGAGTGACGGTTCAACCGTTATCAACAAGGCGTACATACAGACCGCACTTGATCAGGTGATCACCAGCAGCGTTTATTCTCTCATCCCTGACTATGCCGACCTGTTTGACTGGGATAACCAGAATAATGCGGAAGCAGTTCTCGAGATGCAGTATTCGGACAAGGCCAAGTCAGGCGACTGGGGCGGATGGAACATCAATGGCAACTTTGCATGTGTATGGTTAAGTGTCCGCAATCCCCAGGGTGACGCAACAGTCTTTCCCGGATGGTCACTTGCAGTACCCAGCTGGAGCCTCGCTGATGAGTTTGAGGCAGGAGACCCGAGGAAGTATGTGACCCTTTATGATGCTGAAGAGATGCTTTCTGATTACAACAGGGCGTTCATGAACACCGGTTACTTCAACAGGAAATATATGGCCAGGGCTGATTATCAGGGTTCAGGCGGTGATCCCAGTCATAACTTCCCGCGCAACCATACGGATATAAGGTATGCAGATGTACTGCTCATGGCTGCCGAGGTATGGCTTGCAGATAATCCGGGCAAGGCAGCCGGTTATCTCAGCCAGGTCCGCACCAGGGCTCTTGGTGAAGCCGCTGAGAAGACCTCAATCACCCTTGACGACATCTACCATGAAAGGCGTGTCGAGTTCGGTGGTGAAGGGCTCAGAAAGTGGGATCTCCTTCGCAGGGGGCTTGACTATGCCGGAGAAAAGATAAATGCAAGCTTCAATATCCCGGCCGGCACGCCAAATGCCTCTGACTTCAATCCCCGTACCTTCAAGGCGGATTCGTGGGGTATGTTCCCGATTCCTGCCAGCGAGATCAGGAATATGAACAGCGGAGTGCTGAAACAGATGGTTCCCGCCTATGTTGGCTTATGATTCATCTAATAAAACTAACAGCAATGAAAAAATTCAGATATATAAGCAGATTAGCGGGCATCCTGGCCATTGTGCTGGCTGTCAATGCCTGCGAACCGCAGATGGCGGACAAGCCCGAAATGGGGGCGGCTCCGACATCCGATCAGCTCGACTTCACGATCACACCGGGAAGTGATGAGTTCAACTTCGTGATAGAGAACGCCTCTTCTGTGACAGGAATTGCTTCCTGGGATTTTGGGAACGGTTCGAAAGGCTCAGGCAATAAAAATGTGGCCAGATATCCCATGCCGGGTGATTATACCGTCACACTGACACTCGTCACAAGGGGAGGGATGGCTACAATGACAAAGACCCTGACACAGACGGAAACCGACTTCTCTGTCTTTACAGATCCCGTTTATGTAAACCTTACAGGCGGCATTGCTGATGCAGACGGCAAGACGTGGGTCCTGGATGTGGCCACCCGGGGCCACCTGGGCGTTGGTCCTCTCGATGACCCCACTGCAATGACCTGGTGGGCAGCAGCTCCTTATGAAAAGGACGGCACCGGCCTGATGGATGATGAGATCACCTTCAAGCTTGACGGTTTCGAGGTTACCTACGACAACAAAGGTGTCAGCTATGTCAAGGCATACCGTGCTAATGACCCGGCCCTTGCATTAATCTATCTCAATCCCCGTGAGAACAAGGGCGACTGGGATGTTGATTACGCTACACCTGTTTCGGGTACATTCAATATTACGGAGGTCTCTGAAGGCAGTTACACCATTACCCTCAACGGTGACAAGCCGATTTTCCCCTGCTTTGACGTTGGCGCTAAGGACAACACCTACACAATCCGCAAAGTGGAGGAAAACCTCCTCGAGCTAACCTGCTTTGAGTCTTATGAGGGCTGGAACAACTGGCACTACTACCTGATACCAAAGGGCTACGTCAGGCCTACTATTACCTATACCGTCAACGTCACTGAAGGAGTTGACAACGAGGTCTCCTGTTCCATCACAGACTATTCAATACCTGACGGCCAGAGTGTTACCAACGTGACCTGGAACTTCGGAGACGGCAGTGATGAGGTAACAGCAGGCAAGGACGAGGAGGTGAAACATATTTTTATGCGTAAGGGTACATTCAATGTCACGGCTAAGCTGAACACCAGTCTCGGAGTGCTTACAGGAACTAAACAGATTACTCTGGTTAACAATAACTCTGCTTATGTGCCTTTCCTTCTTGACATGATGATTGTTTACAACGACCTGAGCGAGGTACAGGTTTTCCCGCTGCTTGCAGAAAACTGTTCATTGGATATTGTGGACAATCCTGATAAGGAATACCCGAACAAGTCTTCAAAGGTAGCTCACTTCTCAAGGACCGGCAACCAGTACGCCAACGCCTTCATCAGACTGCCGGCAGGATTCAGGTTTGACCTGAGGCTGCAGCAGGTGTTCAAGGTTATGGTACGCGGCAAGGCAGGTGACGTAATCCTTCTCAAGCTTGAGAATTCTGATCCTGCAGAGCCATGGAAAACCGGAACGGAGAAAACATATACAATCCAGAATGATGACACATGGGAGGTTGCCGTTTTCGATTTCAACGGTGTTCCAGGAGGATTTGACTGGACGGGCGATATGTATGCCCCGGATGTTGTTGCAGATGACCGGTTCAATCATGATTATTACAACACCTTGCGCCTGATGTGCAATCCGACGGTTGCTGACGGCACTCACAGCTTCTACCTGGATGAACTGTCAGGCCCGCATGTGGAGGGTATCCATAAATAGTTATTTTTGCTGATCATTGCCTACCCTGTGGCGGGGCAGGCAATGATATTGCTATTTTCAAATCCATTAAGAAAACAGAGATGAAACTCACTAGACTATTGCTGGTTCTGTCAGCAGGATCATTTATGCTGGTTTCCGGCTCATGTAACGGGGAGAAAAGCGTGTCCGACGGTGCCGTGGAAAAGGCTGAAAAGCTGGTTGCTCAGATGACCCTCGAAGAAAAGATCGGTCAGATGTCCCAACTTGATCTTGGCTATTTCAGGGACCAGGAACAGTTGAAACAGGCTGTCAGGGATGGCCGTTGTGGATCATTGCTTAACTTTCTCGGCACAGAGCAGGTGAATGAGCTCCAGCGAATAGCTGTTGAGGAGAGCAGGCTGGGCATACCACTTATCATAGGCAGGGACGTGATTCATGGTTACCGTACAATTTTTCCCATTCCGCTCGGGATGGCAGCATCATGGAACCCGGAGGCAGTACGGCAGGCTTTCCGCATCTCTGCCATTGAAGCTTCATCTCACGGTATTAGGTGGACCTTTGCACCCATGATTGATATTACCTGGGATCCGCGATGGGGCAGGATAGCTGAGGGATGCGGGGAAGATCCCTTCCTTGCGTCAACCCTTGCTGCTGCAATGGTAAAAGGGATACAGGGCGACAGTCTCGATGATCCCACCTCACTTGCCGCATGCGCCAAGCACTATGTGGGATACGGTTTCGCAGAGGCGGGACGCGACTATAACACTACCTGGATACCCGAACCCCTTCTCAGGAACGCGGTCCTTAAACCCTTCCATGCTGCGAAGGAGGCCGGTGCACAGACATTCATGTCGGCTTTCAATGATCTGAACGGAGTGCCTACCTCAGGTAATGAGTTTACCCTTAAGAAGATATTGAGGGAAGAGTGGGGCTTTGACGGGTTTGTAGTGAGTGACTGGGCATCGGTAACGGAGATGGTCAATCACGGTTTTGCGGAGGATGAGAAGCATGCTGCCGAGATAGCAATAAGGGCTGGTGTAGAGATGGAGATGGCAACCACATCTTATTATGACAATATCAAGGCCCTTCTTGATGACAAGAAGATTACCATGGAGCAGATCGACGATGCTGTAATGAATATTTTGAAAGTAAAATACCGTCTTGGATTATTTGATAATCCATATGCTGATCCTGAGGCAGAGAAAAAGATCCTTGATCCCGCTTTTCTTGAGCATGCCCGTAGCGTAGCGCGCCAGAGTGCTGTCCTCCTGAAGAATGAGAATGCGGCTCTACCCCTGGATGCTGATAAGATCTCGTCAGTGGCAGTCATCGGTCCGCTTGCTGACGCCCCGCGTGATCAGCTCGGCACCTGGTGTTTTGACGGCAGGGGAGAGAACTCCGTCACCCCCCTGAAGGCTGTCAGGGATCTGATGGGAGAGAAGAGGGTCAATTATGTTCAGGCGCTGCCATACAGCCGTGACAGGAACAAGGCAGGCTTTGCTGCGGCAGTGGCTGCTGCCCGCAGGTCAGATGCCATACTCTTCTTCGGAGGAGAGGAGTGGATACTCTCAGGCGAAGGGCAGTCGAGGGGAGAAATTGATATGCCCGGTGCACAGTCAGAGTTGCTTGAAGCGCTGGCGGCCACAGGCAAACCGGTCATATTGGTTGTAATGGCAGGAAGACCCCTTGCTATTGGCAGGGAGCTCGAGCTTTCCGATGCAGTGTTGTATGCATGGCATGCCGGGACCATGGCCGGACCAGCTATAACTGATCTTCTCTTTGGTAAGGAGTCTCCTTCAGGCAAACTGCCTGTCACCTTTGTCAAGGGGGCCGGACAGATTCCATTCTATTACTACAGGAACAACACAGGCAGACCGGCAACCGATGCCTCCTGGACACCGTTCGATTCTATCCCTACGGTCAACCCACAGAGCTCACTGGGATACCGCTCTTTCCACCTTGACTACGGCTTTACACCACTGTTGCCGTTTGGTTATGGACTAAGCTATACAACCTTTGATTACAGTGATCTCACTCTCTCATCACAGGTGATGAAGATGGACCGTACACTGACAGTCAGGGCAAAGGTGACCAACTCCGGTGAAATGGATGCTGACGAGATTGTTCAGTTTTATGTGCGTGACAGGGTAGGAAGCATAACACGGCCCATCAAGGAACTGAAGGGGTACAAGCGTCTCCGCATCAACAGGGGCGAAACTGCTGATGTTGAGTTCACCCTGACGGCCTCTGACCTTGCCTTCTTCAACGGACATAAGACTGTCACTGAACCGGGTCTGTTTGACGTATGGATAGGTCCCAACTCAGAGGAAGGACTTCATGATGATTTTATACTTGAATAGTGTACTTATAGCTGATGAAGATGATAAATCCGGGTGTTATTATTCTGGCAACTGCATTGCTGGTACCAGGATGCATTAAGACAGAGAAACCGACGGACTATCCGGACAAACCCGGAACCGGAGAAATGGTTCTTGTGTGGAGCGATGAGTTTGACTATAACGGGTTGCCCAATCCGGCAAAGTGGAGTTATGACATCGAAGGCAATGCCACAGGGTGGGGCAACAATGAGCTACAATATTATACTGCCTCCAGGCTGAAGAATGCAGAGGTAAAGGAGGGATATCTGTATATTACTGCCCATCTGGAGGAATATGAGGGCTTCAGTTATACCTCTGCCAGGCTTGTAACCAGGCAGAAAGGCGACTGGCTGTACGGTCGTGTTGAGGTGAAGGCAAAAATCCCTGACGGCAGGGGATTGTGGCCGGCAATATGGATGTTGCCAACCGACTGGTCCTACGGTGGATGGCCATCCAGTGGAGAGATAGATATAATGGAGAATGTGGGGTATGACCCATACAAGATCCATGGTACAGTCCATACCGAGGCTTACAACCATACCCTGGGCACTCAGAAGGGGGCATCCGTCAACGTCCAGACATGTTACACTGATTTTCATCTCTATGCCCTGGAGTGGGATACGAAAGAGATTCGCATTTATGTGGATGACAATCATTATTTTACTTTTAAGAATGAAGGAACGGATTACAAAGCATGGCCTTTTGACAGGCGCTTTCACCTTCTGCTTAACGTAGCCGTAGGAGGCAACTGGGGTGGACAGCAGGGTGTTGATGACTCAGTTTTTCCGCGCACAATGGTTGTTGATTATGTGAGGATTTACCAGAATAAATAGAGCATATGCCTCAGTTACTGTCAATAGTATTGGCCCTCCTGCTCGCATCCTGCAACAGACAATCAGAAAACGGGCCTGGTAACGGTGACGGATCGGGCATCACAGTCACATCATGGATCACTGCTCCTCAGCAGGGTATAATGTTTGAAAAGCAGGATGACGCAACTGAATTCTTTACTACGGCCAATTCTGATCCGACGATAGTTATAGATACGACTATTACATACCAGGAGATGGATGGTTTTGGTAATTGTCTCACTGGTGGCAGCGCCATCCTTCTCAACAAAATGGGGCAAACCGAGCGCAGTGCATTGTTGCGCGAGCTTTTCAGCCCTGAAGGAAACGGCATCGGTATCAGTTATCTCAGGATAAGCATAGGAGCATCTGACCTGAGTGACAGGGTCTTTACCTATTGTGACCTGCCTCCCGGAGAGACTGACCCCCTGATGGAACAGTTCAGCATAGAGCCGGAAAAAGAGGATCTGATACCTGTATTGAAGGAGATACTGACACTTAATCCCTCCCTGAAGATAATGGGTTCACCCTGGACCGCACCCCTCTGGATGAAAACCAACAATGCCTCGGTGGGTGGCAGCCTGAAGAGGGAGTGGTTTGATGCCTATGCACTCTATTTTGTCAGGTACATTGAAGCGATGGAAGCTGAGGGCATACAAGTTGATGCCATCACTGTCCAGAATGAGCCGCTTCATGGTGGCAATAATCCAAGCATGGTAATGACAGCATCTGACCAGGCTCTTTTTATAGGACAGAGCCTGGGTCCCGCCTTCAGGGAAGCAGGAATTGACACAAAAATAGTTATCTATGATCACAATGCTGACAGAACAGATTATCCGCTGGCTGTACTTGCTGACGCTGAGGCACGCCAGTATATTGACGGATCAGCATTTCACCTTTACGGCGGATCGATAGACGCCCTCACAGCCGTCCATGATGCCTGGTCATCAAAAAACCTCTATTTTACAGAACAGTGGGTAGGTGGTCCTGGTGATCTGGCCGGTGATCTCAAATGGCATGTTGAGAATCTGATCATCGGGGCAACGCGGAACTGGTGCCGTACGGTCCTGGAGTGGAACCTGGCGTCTGATCCTTCCTATGATCCGCACACTGAAGGAGGATGCGACAGGTGTCTGGGAACAGTGACTATTAACGGAAACAGGGTAAAACGTAATCCGGCCTGGTATATCCTGGCTCATGCCTCGAAACTTGTAAGACCCGGATCGGTACGCGTATCATCAACACTCCAGGGAAATCTGCCGAATGTGGCCTTCATGACTCCGGAAGGAAAGAAGGCGCTCATAGTACTGAACACTTCGGATGTTAAGAAAAATTTCAATGTCAGGTTCAGGGGACTGACCATGCCTGTGAGTCTCCACGGAGGCGCTGTCGGGACCTGGATATGGTAACAGGTCACTCCTTTATTATCCTTCGCGGGAAGCTTCCCTCACGTGTAAATATCCTGACTATGTAAATTCCGGGCTTCATCGGGCTCATATCAACTGATACCTCATTGCCGCTGCCTTCAATAGTCAGGAGAATTGATCCGCGCAGGTCATAGATACATATGCTGCTTATTCCTGATCCGCTTCGGACCGTTAGCATCTCATGAACAGGATTTGGATAAAGCTTTATTTCAGGGTCCGGGCTGAGTTCTTCCATGGTGGTGATCACATCAGACGAAGCTTCCCAGTTCTCGGCGACACTGTTGTCAAGAGCAGGGTCTTTGAGGCGCAGATATGTGCCGTTGCCATCAGCATCGGGCCACGGGCTCCTGTCAGAATATTCCACAATGTCGATCAGGTTGCCGAATGCATCTGCCAGCATGATTTTCTCGCTGCTGTTGGAGAGGTGCCGGGTGAACTGCCCGAAGGGTGAGAAACCGTGCCTGGACTGGAAAACTGTAGCGTTGGAGGCTATGATTACACATAATCCCGGGCCAAGGGTTGCATTGGCAGGGAACTGGTAGACCAGTCCCGTTCCCATGAAGTATACCCCGCTGAGGTTGACCGTTGTGATTCCGGTGTTGCGTATCTCAATGAATTCCAGGTCATCGCCGTCAGGGAACTGGGTGGAGGTCTGAGGGTGATACATGATCTTCGTTATTGTAAGCTGTGGTACGGCCACATTGCTGCACAGACTGTAGCCTCCTATATTGGTAGTTATCCATTCTTCGCGGGCCTGCATGAATGTTTTGATGGCTTCAATCCTTGCCGTGTGGTTGGCAGATTTGTTCCATCTCTGACAATCACGTGCCACCGCTTCCGAGATCAGGGCTACAGTTTCGTCAAGAAAAGCCTCCCGTACAGCTCTGTTCAGAGGCATATCCGGCTGGAGCAACTCATTCCACCTTCTTGAGAGATAACATCTGTAGGTGCTGTTGTGGAACAGGTCACGCCAGAAGCGGGAGCCGTTATTGTAATAGTAGTCCTCAAAGTACCACAGGTAAGTCTTGCTCCTGTCCATATACCACTGAAAGAGATCATTGCCAAAGGAGAGGTCGATATCCCATACCGGCCCTGCACGCAATTTCCCGTTACGGTCCTTGTGAAAGAAGGTGCTGTACTGGTAGGCATCAGGATTGGAGGCAAATTCATTGACAATCATAAAGTCGATGAAAGATGGTATGTCTATCAGGGCAGGATAGCCATTCACCACCGAGATATCATTGTTATGGGCGGCAGATTCGAGCCTGAAGAATTCTCCACTTATATATGCAGTCTGTTGTGAGGTGGCATCCTCTGGTTTTGGCAGTTCATGGATATATTCAACCTCTGAATTCTGAAATGAATACATCCTCCAGGCAAGCGGATCACCTCCTGTTCTCTTGTCTGCCTTTGAGATATAACCGCCGGTAAGCGAAGGCAGGCTATTGTCATTCTTGCCAATTTTAATTACATCTATCCTGTTATCATCAGCCTTAAGTTTTTCCTGGAGCATGTAAAGACCCATGTAAACATTGTTTACAATCACCTCGCAATATGCTGCACGGGAACCGTAGTTTCCCATCTGACGGTACAGGTTGTGGCAGTAATAATCGCGTATGAAGGCAGTGTCGAACACCATTCCACCCAGGATCCAGTCATTCTCCTCAGGCATCCCCAGCAGGCTCACATTGTTGTTGCTGGCATCATCAGCCATTCGGGTGGTGAAGCCATAATTTTTCTTGGGCGATTCCTGTGAGGAGGAGCCTCTCAGTTCGATACCAATTCTTCCGTTGTAGTTGAGATAGAGCGGATTATTCTGGTCTGAGACGTAGTTGCGTTGCCCCGCTCCACGGTCAATGATTTTCATTGTAGCCTTGATCTTGGGCTCATCAGGGATGGCCAGGCTGCCGTCAGTGTTGATTATCACAATGGGCAGATTGCTGTCGGTAAGTCCCTGTCCTGTAAGCTGTACCGACAGGAGCAGGAATAATATGGCCTTCAGTGTGATATGTCTGCTGATGCATCCCCGCATAGGGACCAAAATTAATATAATTGTACTGAAACTGAGTGTTTCGGCAGAGTCAATGAATTCCTGCACGGCGGCTGATGATACTGACTGGCAGTGGCATTAATGTTGCAGAGTGGCAGGCGGTAACTTCGGATAATAATAAATATTTAACAAATAGGATATATTGGTAAATAATATATATCTTTGGGTCTTTAAGATTTATAGATTGGTTGATAATACATCCATAGGAGTCAGAAACACATACTTTACGCCTGGCAGTATGCAGGGTGCAATGTGCGATGTCACATCAACCACCATGACCACTCCCGGTAAGGGAGTAGGTATATTCATATGATCCCCTGGCGGACTGCAGTCCGCAAATCCGGCTGAGCCGGAAAGAACAACACCCTTGTATTATTTAATCTTTGCACTTTTATGAAAGTTTTGAAATTTGGAGGCACCTCTGTGGGGAGTGCCGGTGCCATACGCACTGTGGCAGAGATCTTGCAGAGCCAGGAATGTCAGGTAACAGCTGTTTTTTCAGCCCTGGCAGGAACAACAGACAGGCTGGCTATGGCCCTTCTTCTTGCTTCAGATGGTAACATGGAGTATCATTCTGTTATCCGGGAAATTGAGCAGCACCACCTGACCGTTGCCACTGAGTTGCTTGATAAGGACCGGTATTATGACTTTACCCGCAGGATTACCGGTCACATCTCCCGGATAGACGGAGTGCTTGACAGTATATCCAGGCTGGGGGAGGCTACAGGAAGATCCACTGATCTGGTTTCAGGTTTTGGTGAGCTGATGTCGCTTGACCTGCTAGAACTGTTTCTGGAGGAGTGCGGGGCTGATGTGGGACGGGTTGATGCCAGGGAGATGATTTTTACCAGGCCCTTTAACGGTTCAGAGCGGATCGACTATGAGGTGAGCGAAAAAGCCATCAGGGAGAAGCTGTCGCGAAACAACAAAATCGTGATCACTTCAGGCTTCATATCCACCTCCGTAAAAGGCTATCCCTCTACCCTTGGGAGGGGAGGATCGGATCATACCGCAGCTATTATAGCTGCTGCTGTGGGGGCTGAATTGCTTGAGATATGGACTGATGTCAGCGGCATCTACACGGCAAACCCGGCAATTGCTCCGGATGCCTGTCCCATTGCCGGGCTGACTTATGCCGAGGCGCTGGAGATAAGTCATTTCGGTGCCAGGGTCATTTATCCTCCCTCAATTGAGCCGGTGATGAAAAGAGAGATCCCGGTCTCCATCAGGAATACCTTTGCACCATCAGAGCAGGGGACACTCATTTCCTCTGTTACATCATCCAATGGCAGTGCAATCAAGGCTGTCACCTCGGCAGGCTCTGTATGCCTTGTCTCGCTGGCAGGCAGCGGCATGGCAGGAGTGGTGGGTATTGCGGCGAGGCTTTTTACCGCCCTGGCAAAAAACAACATAAACGTGATTCTCATCACCCAGGCTTCGTCAGAACAATCAATATGCATTGCAGTGGATCAGAAAGATGGAGAGAGAGCATGTGATGCCATCAATGCCGGCTTTGAATCAGAGATTGAAGCAGGCAGGGTGAAGCCTGCCCTCCGTGAGGACGGCTTTGCTATCGTTGCAATGATAGGAGAGGGGATGAAACACTCGGTAGGCATAAGTGGTCAGGCCTTTGCAGCACTGGGCAGGAACGGTATTAATATTCATGCCATAGCGCAGGGCTCTTCGGAACTGAACGTCTCTGTGGTGGTTAAGGAGACAGATGCCCCCAAGGCTGTCAATGCCATTCACCAGGAGTTCTTCCACTCAGCAAAAAAGGTGATCAACATCTTCCTGGTCGGGACAGGAAACGTTGGTTCTGCCCTGGTAAGACAGGTGATGGACCGCTCCGCCTGGTTTGTCGGGGAGTATCAGACCGAATTCAGGATAACTGGGCTGGCTAATACCAGGAGGATGATAATAAGAAAGGAGGGGATTGCTGGTCCCGACTGGAAGTCGCTGATGATGGCCAGTGACCAGAAGAGCAATCTTGAGGACTTTATCGGTCAGATGTTTTCACTCAATCTTCCAAATACTATTTTTATTGACAACACGTCAAGCAGCGATGTGAGCGTCATCTATGAAAGAATTCTTGAGAAGAGCATCTCAATAGTTACCTCGAACAAGCTGGCTGCCTCCTCATCATATGAGAACTACAGCAGACTTAAGCGAACAGCCGTGAGCAAGAGGGTGCAGTTCAGGTTCGGGAGCAATGTCGGGGCCGGGCTTCCTGTCATTCACACCATTCAAAACATGGTAAAGACAGGCGACAAGATCCTGAGGATTGATGCCGTACTCTCAGGCAGTCTTAACTACATCTTCAACAGCTATTCCAACGGAATGAGATTCAGTGAAGCGGTTCTGCTGGCCCTGGAAAACGGGTACACAGAGCCTGACCCCCTGACAGACCTCAGGGGAGTGGATATAGCCAGGAAGCTGCTGATACTGGTACGTGAGTCCGGATTTCCCCTGGAGGCTTCTGATATAGAATTTGAAGATTATCTTCCGGGACCTGTTCCGGAGAGATATGATAGCGCGGCTTTCCCTTCACAAATGAGGGATTTTGATGATTTTTTCGAACGGCAGAGGGCTGATCTGTCTCACCGCAATGAGAAGATAAGGATAATTGCGGGTTATGAGTCAGGAAGAGCTTCTGTCAGGTCCGTAAGGGTCAGTGCGGAGCATCCTTTCTATTGCGTGGAGGGGAATGATAACATTGTGTCAGTCTATTCAGAGAGGTATTCTCACCAGCCGCTTATAATAAAAGGCGCTGGTGCTGGTGCAGATGTTACTGCAGCGGGTATATTTGCAGATATACTTTCAGTTGTCAATAATTAACATGATGGGAAAGAGTATCAGGGTCAAAGCGCCGGCAACCATATCAAACCTCAATTGCGGGTTTGATGTCATTGGGCTTGCACTGGATGAACCGTCTGATATCCTGGAGCTTGAGCTGACTGAGAGGTCCGGCATTGAGATTACCGGGATAAAGGGCTGTGCAGGGCTCAGTCAGGATCCGGATAAAAATGTTGTGGGCGCTGTGCTCAGGGCTGCCCTTGACAGGGCCGGCAGCCGGTACGGCTTCAAGGTCAGCATTGAGAAGGGTATCAGGCCCGGCAGCGGCATAGGGTCGAGTGGTGCCAGTGCCGCAGCTGCCGCCTTCGCCGCCAATCGCCTGCTTGGCAATATTTTCAGCCTGGTTGAACAGGTCATGCTGGCCATGGAGGGAGAGAGGCTTGCCTCAGGTTCAGCTCATGCCGACAATGTGGCGCCGGCACTCTTTGGCGGTATTATCCTTGTGCGCAGTTATGAGCCCCCGGATATAGTTGAACTCCATGTTCCTCCGGAGCTGTCCTGTGTGGTTGTTCATCCGGAGAGTGAGATAAATACTTCCTTGGCAAGGGGATTGCTTGAAAGAGAGATACCCCTTACTACCGCTGTCAGGCAGTGGGGTAACCTGGCAGGTCTGGTTGCCGGACTCTACAGGGAAGATTATGAGCTCATTGGGCGTTCTCTTGTGGATTATGTTGCAGAGCCCAGGCGCTCTTCATTGATAACTGGTTTCAATGAACTGAAGTCAGCTGCGTTGAATCACGGGGCGTTGGGAGCAGGAATATCCGGATCCGGACCTTCAGTCTTCGCACTCTGCCGGGGCAGGGAGTCCGCATCCAGAGTACTTGAGGGAATGTCTGAGACCATGAGGTCCCTTGGCATTGCATTCGATGCCTATCTTTCACCCGTTAACAGTCATGGAACCCATTTATGCCGGAAGATAATGCCTGAATAGAATGAAGTATTACAATCTCAAAGACCCGGGGATAATCACAGGATTCAGGGAGGCAGTTGAAAGGGGCATCTCTTCCGATCTGGGATTATTCATGCCCGGGCGGATACCCCGGCCGGATGATGATTTCTTCCGACGGTTGCCTCAATTGACCCTGCCTGAAATAGGCATGGAGATTGGATCACTTTATGTGGGAGATGATATACCCCGACAAGTGATGCGGCAGATATGTGAAGAGGCTTTTAACTTCCCGGTTGTCATCAGTCAGGTGGATGACCGAAAACAGGCATTGGAGCTGTTTCATGGCCCTACGGCTGCCTTCAAGGATTTCGGGGCCAGGTTCATGGCCGGCTGCTTCAGGTATTTCTCCTCAAACGATGACAAACGAAGGGTGGTGCTGGTGGCTACCTCGGGCGACACAGGGGGAGCGATAGCATCAAGCTTCCTTGGTGTGGAGGGGGTTGACGTTATTATTCTCTACCCCTCGGGCAAGGTGAGCAGTCTCCAGGAGAACCAGCTGACCACTCTTGGCAGGAATATCACCGCCATTGAGGTGGAGGGTTCCTTTGATGATTGCCAGGCTATGGTAAAGAGTGCTCTTGCCGGTTCTGCCATCCGGGAAAGAGTGAAACTCACATCTGCTAACTCTATCAATATAGCCCGGCTGATACCGCAAAGCTTCTATTACTATTATGTCATAGGCCGGTCAGGTAATGGGAAGGTGATGTCCGTCCCCAGCGGGAATTTCGGCAATATAACGGCAGCAGCCATGGCATGGCGGTCTGGTCTCGGCATAGACCGCCTGGTGGCCGCCACCAACATCAACAGGGTGGTGCCTGATTACCTTGAGACGGGTCTTTATACTCCTGCTGTATCAATTGCCACCATAGCCAATGCCATGGATGTAGGCAATCCAGGCAATTTCGACAGGTTCAGGAGGGTATTTGATGACGATTTTGGAACAATCTCCGGGTCGGTTTCAGGATTCTGGTATGATGATGACCGGATCAGGGAACATATTGGTCAGGAGTATCGTCGCACAGGTTACCTGCTTGATCCTCACGGTGCAGTGGCAAGCCTCGGTCTTGATGCTTACCTGGAGCATCATCCAGGGTTATCCGGCATCTTCGTGGCTACGGCACATCCGGCCAAATTCAGGGACATCGTGGAGCCGCTTATCGGGCAGACGGTGGAAATCCCTGATAGTCTCAGACATTTCCTGGATGGGGAGAAGCAATCAGTGATTATGAAACCCGGTCCGCAACAGCTTGAGGAGTACCTTCTTGACAGATACCGGACCGGATGACAAAATGATGGGAGAGTCTGGTCATGAGAAATAATTACCGCGAGTTCCAGGTCTTTGTGAAGCCCGTCGGCGCCAGGTGTAACCTGAGGTGCAGTTACTGCTACTACCTCGGTCACAGTCAGCCGGCAGGAGCATACGGCCGGCAAAGGATGAGTGATGATGTTCTGGAGACATACATAAAGCAACATATTGATGCGGCCTGTGGTGGTGAACTATTCTTTTCATGGCACGGTGGTGAGCCTACACTGGCGGGAATTGACTTTTACAGGCGTGCTGTTGAGATTGAAAAGAAGCATGCTCCTGCAGGCTGCAGGATAGTCAACGGCATGCAGACCAATGCAACCCTGATAGATGAGCGGTGGGGCCGGTTCCTGAAAGAGGAGGATTTTTATGTTGGTGTCAGCCTGGATGGTCCTGAGCGGTTCCATGACAGCAACAGGTTCAGGGCGGACGGCAGCGGGACATTTTCGGAAGTGATGAGAGGACTTGAGATACTCAGAGTACAGGGCGTACCACATGAGATCCTCTGCGTGGTTAATAGCGAAAATGTGCATGCTCCGCTTGATGTATACAGGTTTTTCAGGAACCTCGGGGCACAGTATATAACTTTTCTGCCTCTCGTGGAGCGGGTCAGCCCCGGTACTTCCACGGTGACTGAGAGAAGTGTTGGTGCATTGGACTTCGGCATGTTTCTGGCAGCTGTCTTTGACGAATGGGTCACAGAGGATATTGGGAATATAAAGATCCAGATCTTTGAGGAGGCTCTGCGCACTGCTTTCAGACAGGAACACACCCTTTGCATCTTCAAAAAGGTGTGTGGTGCGGTTCCGGTGGTGGAGGTGAATGGCGACTTTTATTCCTGCGATCATTTTGTTGATGAGGATCACTGTTTGGGCAATATAATGGATCAGTCACTGGCAGTTCTTCTTGATGATCCGCGGCAGTCAGCCTTCGGCGAAGCCAAAATGACATCGCTGCCCGGTTATTGTCTTGACTGCGGGGTGCTTGACATGTGCAATGGTGAGTGTCCCAAAAACAGGTTTATAATCACTCCTGATGGTGAGTCAGGGCTGAACTACCTCTGTGAGGGGTACAGGTATTTCTTCAACCACTGTCGGCCGTTCATCAATGAGGTTGCCCGTCTGTGGAAGGGAGAGGTTTAGCTACCCAGTGTTTCCCTGAAGAAGTCAGTGGTCCTTTTCCATGCCAGGTCAGCAGCTTCCTTGTTGTAGCGGTCGCCTGTATCATTATTGAAAGCGTGCCTGGTACCCTCGTAGATGAATATTTCGTATTCTATTCCAGCCTGTTTGAGGGCTTCCTCGAAAGCGGGTATTCCTGCATTGATTCGCTCATCGTCGCCGGCATAGTGAGCCATCATCTTTGCCTTTATTTTAGGCACGTCTTCAGGGGCAGGTGTTGATCCGTAGTAAGGCACGGCTGCATCGAGTTCGGGTGAGTTGACAGCTACCTGGTTGGTCATTGCACCACCCCAGCAGAATCCTGTACAGCCAACTTTTCCGGTTGACCGGGGATGGGTTTCAAGGTACTTCACTGCTGCCACGAAGTTGCGGATTGTCTCCTCACGGTCAAGCTGTCCGATCAGTTCGCGCCCCTTGTCCTGGTCTTCAGGCGTTCCTCCCAGTGGAGAGAGAGCATCAGGGGCGAGGGAGATAAATCCTTCCATTGCCATTCGCCTGTTGACATCCTGGATATGAGGCACCAGTCCCCTGTTCTCATGGATGACAATCACCCCGGGCAGTTTCTCCTTGCCTTCGGGCATGGAGAGATAAGCACGGATGTCACCCGAAGCGCCGGGGTAGGTGATAAACTCGTTGATCAGCTTCAGGGCATCTGATCCTTTTGCCCTGGTTGAGGCTCCGTTGCATCCGGGAAGGATAACCACGGCAGCGGCGGTGCCGCCGGTGACAAGAGCCAGTCTCTTCATGAACTCGCGCCGGCTTACGTTGCCGGTGCGGTACTCTTCATACAGCTCATCTACTTTCCTCTTCATAGTTTTGTTGGTTTATGCAGGGTTAATAAAACAGGCAGTTTAAGATTTGCGTATTTCCTCCTTGATCCTTTGTATATGGCCTCGTCCCAGTCCTTTCACCTCGCAGCCAAGCTGGAAATAGCGGCGGATTTTGTCATCGCTTAATATGCCGAAGCAATCAATGATAGCTGCAGGTTGTCCGATGGTCTTAACCACCTTATCCGGGTCAAGGTCAAGGTAGGCTGAATGGGGGACGGCGAGGATGACTGCCTCAGCGCCTTTGAGAGCCTTGTTCAGGTTCTGTTCTATCCTTATTTCCTTCAGCTTTTCCTGGTTGCGGAAGAACTGAGCCTTGCTCTGACCGGCAGCCGGGTAGGTTTCCTGCTGTTCAAATTCCCACCAGTGCTCCACGTAGGGATCATGAACGCGTATTTCCGCACCCATCTCTGCAAGTTTGCGGATCACTATCTCCGAGCCGCTGTAGCGTGTGTCTCCCACATCCTCACGGTAGGCAGCGCCAAGTACCAGGATGTCAGCGGCTGCAATGGGTTTACCCATGTTGCGGAGGGCATCGCGGGTGAGCTGCCCCACATGCAGGCCGCGGGTATCATTTATATCAATGGCCATGGGTGTGATCCTGAAGATGTCATCCTCAAAGCCGAGGATATGCTTGTATGCCCAAACCCCCAGCCCGCCGTCCTTGGGCAGGCAGTATCCGCCTATCCCCGGTCCCGGGAAGATCATGTTGCTGTGTGTGGGCCTCATCTTTATTGCCTTGATCACCTTCAGCAGATCAACCCCGTTTCGCTCTGCGAAGAGGCTCCATTCATCAAGGAAGGCCAGTATTGTGGCTCGGTAGCTGTTCTCAACTATCTTGGCCGTCTCTGATTCTATGGGCCTGTCCATGACTGTCAGCGGGAACTTTTCGGTGTTCAGCACCTCAGTCAGGAATTTGACCACGCGCTTCCTGGCTTCTTCGTTGATGCCACTGCAGACCCTCCAGAAATCGCGTATGCTGGCTACATAATTGCGGCCGGGCATGACTCTCTCATAGCTGTGGGCAAGAAGGGGATCACTCTTTATGCCACGTTTGGTGAATGCCTTCTTCATGATGGGGTATGCCACCTGTTCGGTGGTACCGGGAGCCACGGTGGTTTCTATCAATACCAGAGCTTTGGCGGGGATATGTTCTGCAATGACCGCCAGCGAGGCTTCGAGGGCTGCCATATCTGTCTGTCCGGCACGCACGTTGCCAAGCTCCTCCTTGATGTAATCGCACTGAACATCTACCACCACCACGTCGGCCAGCTTGAGTACATCATAGGTGTATGTGGCCATGAGCGTTTTCTTCTCCTTCACACACCGGGCAATCATTGGATCAACCTCGGGATCTTCAGCCTTCACGGGTGAGACGCCGCGGTTGAGCATGGGTATTTTCCAGAAGCTGCGCACGCTCGGGCGCTGCATGCCGATGACAAACTTGGAGGGTTTGCCTTTCCTGTCTACAGTGTCGGCAACGATGGCAGCCATTACCGCTCCCACGAATCCCACACCCATCACCACAACAATCTCACGGCCTTTGGCACGCTCCTGGCTGACCCGGTTGCTGATGGTTTCAAACTCGGATTTATAGTCTTCCGGTTTCGGAAGGGGGAACTTTTCGCCGTTAGGGCTGACAGAATACTTTTCGCTCATATGTTTTTCTTTATAATGTTTAAATCAGATGAAACTTGCAGGTGCAGAAACTTACAAGTGAATATGATTGTTTTTTTCATGCAGGCTCCATTTGACCAATGAAATGACAATTATTAAAACCAATGAATAAAAATAGTAAAAAGATATCTGACGGACATTATCCGGGATATAGTATATGAAACGTAAGAAAGTATTCTTTTTATTATTCACTGGCTTGATTTTTGAGGACCTGTCTGACGTGAAACCCTAACCAGTAACCATGAAACGCATTGCTCTCTTTTGCACCGTGATGGTCATTGCTGCCATTTCCCATGACCTGAAATCTCAGAACTTAACAATAGGTGCAGGCTCCGGTATAAACTTCTCGGACATTCACCGGGTTGGCACAACCGGGTACTGGAAGCCAAAGCCGGGTCCTTCAGCCGGTCTGTTTGTGCGGTGGAACATGACACCTCTCCTGGGCCTGCAGACCGGACTTGATTACTCAACGGTATATTATGAGTACCATCCTTATCTTCTTGAGGAGGGGCCAATTATATATCCTTTCTATGAACCACAACTGTTGCCATACCCTGACTTCATCATGTTGCCGCAGATTGAAAGTACGAACCACAGTTTCCTGACAATGCCCCTGGAGTTGACCCTGACAATTCCGTCCAGACCTTCACTCACCCTGGGGGCAGGCATGTTTTATTCGATTATTATGGACCAGGACAGGGGTGACCTTTACTTCACTGACGACCTGTCAGGTAATGACCATGGTTATTTGTTTACAGTGTCGGTTGATTATCCTGTTAATGAACGCCTTAGCCTGTTTGCCGGGGTCAGGTTTGTTACAGGCCGGAAGCTTATGTGTGAAGGGAGAGATTACAAACATGGTTATTCAGATCTGATGGCAGGACTCTCATTCGGGTTGGGAGGAGATGGCGCAGGTGTTACTGAGGAAGGCAAGGGGGAAAACCCGGTAAATGAAAATATCAGCCTCACCTGGTTTGCTGGAGCAAACCTCTCATGGAACTCGGGCAATGTGAACAGAGATAAATATTCTGTGTATGCAGGGCCTTCAGCAGGCTTTCTGGCTGATTTCAGGCTTGGCGGATCACGGACCCGATTCAGCACCGGGCTTATCCTGGAGAGAGCAGGTTATTCCATGCGCGATTCCAGTAACAGTTATTATCTGTATGACCAACCCTCCGCAGAGGTTAATACCCGGATCAGTTCTGATTATGTAGTGATTCCGGCTTTGCTAGACTTTCATTTTGGTCGCGATGAGTGCCTGAGTATAAGCACCGGCCCATGGTTTGCGGCAAGACTGAACTCGCAGTGCAGGGGGACAGCAATTAATACGGTTTCTACCTCAACATCCTACAGGTTGCGGGAGATCACGGTCAATGATGATATCACAGAAGTGACAAGGAGAAATGACTTTGGCTGGATGACCGGAGCAGAGGTGTCACTGCCCGTGAGGGGAATGACCAGGATTAATTTAGGGGTACAGTTCAGACAGGGGATACCAGAGATACTGAACCTTGACAATGCCGGCATTGACGAGAGTGAAAAGGATGTATATGTACGGAACAGTGTTCTGACTCTCAGGGCGGGTGTAACAGTTCCGGTTTACAAAACTGGACGGTAAAATGAACCTTGTCAGCAACTCAAAATAAAACAGGTGAGATGAAGAGGATACAACAGATTGGAATTATTCTGCCGATGGTTTTGTTGATCGCAATTGCCGGATGCAGCAAAGACCCTGAGATCAGGACTATAGCTGATTATCACTTCTGGTTCTCAAATATGCAGGGTCAGAAACTGATACCGGGGGAGAGCGTTGATGTGCTCTTCTGGTTTGAAGTGTTGCAGGATGAAGAGTTGCCGCTGGACAGGGTAAGAATACATTTCGAGGTGACCGGGGGAGGTGCCCTGACGATTGATGATGTTTATATCAGACCGGGCGAGCCGGCCGCCACAACCTGGACCGTGGGAGATGAGACGTACGGCCAGGTTCTGCGGGCGGTGGTTCATGACCAGTCTGATAAAGAGATAGCTTCTTCTGACCTGTTAGCTTATGTATTCAGGGATGATGTGTGGAACCAGGTTGCCGGATCGGCTGAAGTGATGATAACTGATATGGCAACGGACACAGTCAATGGTTTAACCTTCATTTCCACTTTAAATAAACTGTACAGGCAGGGCACAAGGTACTACATCTGGGAGGAGGTGACGGATCCCCTCTTCAACAACCCGGATACACCGCGTTCGGTTAAGTCAGACAGTGACGGAGTATTATATGTCAGTACCAACGGCGGCAATATCGTGCGCAGCACTGATCATGGCATTTCTTGGCAGCTATGCGACAAACCGTGGCCGGAGCGGTCTCAATATCTTCAGATTTATGTCTCCAATGATAACAGGTTATGGGTCTGTACGGAGGGGGTGCCGGTCAGGTACTCGGATGACATGGGTGCCAGCTGGCATGATGCAGGCGTAGGAATGTCACAACACCGTGTAGGAGATATCTTCAGGCTTAAGAACGGAAGCCTGGTAATGCATGGTCTCGACTGCTGCAGCCTGTCGAGATCAGATGATGACGGTCAGACATGGACCCCGATAACCGCGCCCTCATACTCCCAGAAGCTCCATGTGACTGAAGATGATGAGATCTATATTTGTTGTGATCTGGGTTTGGCTGTGGTAATATACCTGTCAACAGACCTGGGTGCTACCTTCGAAATGGTTGAAGATGTGACTCCAGCATTCCGGACCTCCATGCTGAACACATTCCTCAAATGGAAGGATGATTATTATGTCACCATTCCGGGGTATGGAATAATGAAGAGCAAAGACCTGAGGCAATATGAGGATTTATGGTATAACCGGCAGATTGACAATCTCTTCATTGATCATAATGGCGTCATGATGGCAACGGAATGGGGTGTAAATGCGGTCTTATACAGGAGGGATTCCGGTCTGAAGTAAATGGGCCGGTAATGCTCTTGCAGATTTTCCACAGGACTTTCATACCTTTGTTTATGACATCCGCACATGAACTGACGTGCTGAATGGTTGTTGTAAAGGAGAAGAACGAAAAAGAAATGTCCTATGAAAAAGATCCTGTTCCTGCTGTTGCCCGTCACTCTGATGCTGGCAGCCTCCTGTGGTAAAGAAAAAACTTCAGAACGGTTTCGGCTCCTGACAGCCCACGAATGGACCAGTGACAGCCTGCTGGCTGACGGCGTTGAAGCCGGGGGACCGGGCCAGATTCTGGAAAAATTCAAGGGAGATGTGATCTTCAGGGAGGATGGTACGGGGACCTTCGGTCAGTATTCGGGAACCTGGGTGTTCACCGACAATGAGACCACTCTGGCGATCGATTCGCCTGACCTGCTTATTACCGTGCCGGCACACATAGTTGAGTTGACTGAAAACTCACTAAAAGTGACATTTCCCTTTCCAGCGGAAACGATCATAAATGTCAGGATGACATTCAAGCCTAAATGATCTTTATTCGTACTTCACTGGTTGCTTGCCTTTACCTGCTTATTGCTGCAGGTTTGCAGGCGCAGACGGTGGTCAGTGGGAGGGTGACCGACAGGCAGAGCGGTGAGCCCCTGACAGGAGTGTATGTGATCTGGGGAAAGAGCTCCGGCACAAGCACTGACGCCACCGGACACTTCTCCTTCACGGCTTCACCCGGCACTCTGACGGTTGAGTTCAGGTACATCGGATACAGATCGGCACAGGTAACTATCATAGTTACAGCTGATAAAGCCCTGGAGCTGATGATGGAGATGGATTCAGAAGCACAGTCGCTTGACCAGGTGGTTGTCAGTGCTGACAGGATGGAGCAGAAGAGGTCAGACCTTACGGTCTCTATGGAGGTTATAAAGCAGGATTACCTCTACAGGACTCACATCACCGATGCACAGGAGCTGGTAACCAGGATTCAGGGCATAGAGGTGCTAGACGGACAGGCCTCCATCAGGGGAGGGAGCGGGTTCAGCTATGGTGCCGGCAGCCGTGTGCTGGCACTCATTGACGGCCTTCCCTTGATGTCAGCCGATGCGGGAAATATCAAATGGCACTTCCTGCCCCTGGAGAACCTATCCCAGGTAGAGATTATCAAAGGCGCCTCTTCTGTTCTTTATGGCTCTTCTGCTCTCAACGGGGTGATCAACTTCAGGACTGCAGATGCTTCCAACATTCCTGTCACCAGTTTCTTCACTGAAGCCGGGATATATGGTTCTCCTGCAAACAGCGACTGGAAATGGTGGGATACGCCCCGGCTCTTTGGCAGTGCCTCTTTCTCCCACCTGCAGAAGATTCGTCAGACAGATCTGGGCCTTGGAGTGAACCTTTCAACTGACAGGGGGTACAGGAAGTATAATGATGAGACTCTGGGCAGGGTCAGCCTGAGGCTTAAACATCACAGTGCCAGGGTTGAGGGATTGAAATATGGTCTGAACCTGAGCGGGGGAAAAAGCTACAAGACCGATTTCGTGCTGTGGGAGGATGCCCTGACGGGCGGTCTCAAACAGGATACATCCACAGTATCAAGGTTGCACGGCTACTACATTGCGGCTGATCCTTATATCACCCTGAGCAAACGTGGCCGGATAAAGCATGATATAAGGATGAGGATGCAGGCCTCTGAAAACAGGTTTCCCGTCAGGACGGCAAACAATGCCGGATCTGTTTCCCTTTACGGAGAGTACCAGTTCTGGTACAGCTTTTCCGACCATCTCAGTCTTACGGCGGGACTGTCGGAGACATGGAGTGTCATCAGTTCAAACTTCTATGGTGATCATCGAGGGCTTAATCTGGCTGGCTTTGCACAGGCAGAGGTAAGGCCTGTAAACCGGATGAAGATAACCGGTGGAGTTCGTATTGAACAGAATTACCTGGATAAGGAGCCAGACAAACTGGTGCCTGTCTTTCGTGCCGGACTGAATTTTCAGGCCGCACAGTACACTTTCCTGAGGGCATCATTCGGCCAGGGTTACCGTTTTCCCTCAATCGCCGAGAGGCATGCAGCCACAACCCTCGGATCGGTCAGGATCTTCCCCAGTCCGTTCGTGAAGCCTGAATCGGGCTGGAGTGCCGAGGCAGGAGTAATGCAGGGGTTCATTGCCGGCCTGTTCAGAGGGGAGGGCGACCTGTCAGTTTTTTTATCACAGAACAGTGACATGATAGAGTACATCTTCGGGCTATATACTGACCTGCAAAGCGGAATCTCCGGTCTTGGCTTCAAGGCAACAAACGTCGAACAATCAAGAATATATGGTGCCGAGATGGAACTGATGCTGAGCAGAACCGTGGGAAAGATAAATGCAACCCTCACAGGAGGCTATACATACATTCATCCGGCAGAAATCAATGCCTTCACAGGAAGGAGCACAGGGGTTTTTCTCAAATACCGGAGAAAGCATACAGCCAAAATCGGACTCCTGGCTGTGACTGACCGCTTTGAGGCCGGGGTGGAGATGTATGCAAGATCAAAGACACTTAACATTGATGATGTCTTTCTTAATCCCCTGACAAGAGAGTCCATACTTCCCGGTTTTTTCGACTACTGGCAGGAGAACAACAGAGGTTATTTCCTGATGGATGGCTCTATGGGATATAACCTGAGCCGTGCCCTGAAGCTGTCACTGGCAGTTAAGAATATTACCAATACAGAGTACATGGGACGCCCCGGCGATATTCAGCCCCATCGCAATTTAAGCCTGCGGCTAAGCGGGAAGTTCTGACTCTTTCGTTATTTTTACCTTATGTTACAACTAAGGTTGCTATACCTTTTTTTTGTATGTGCAATTGCTTTACCCTCGCAGCCTCTCTGTGCGCAGGAAAGCGAGGGTTCGGCATGGACAGCCGGCGCTGATATTGTCAGCAGTTACGTTTGGCGCGGCTCCAGGCAGGGCAAGGGGCCTCATCTTCAACCCTCGGTTGAATATTCTGCAGGACCATTGACAGCAGGCATCTGGGGGACCTTTGACCTCCATGGATACAAGGAGGTGGATCTTTATGCTGCAATTAACCTGCCTGGCGGATTCAATGTCAGCCTTCAGGATTACTACCTGGCTGACTTGCCATGGGCTGATTTCTCATCAGAGAGCGGCAGTCATGTTCTGGAAGCGGGCTTCGGCTATGAGTCGGAGAATGTCAGCCTGATGGCAAATTACATCTTCAATGAAGCAGGGGGGATAGGGTCATATGGTGGCGACTTATACTTTGAGAGCAGGTTCTCATTTGACTATTTCACTGTTATCATGGGTGTCGGTAACGGCTGGCACACTGAGGATGGCAGGTTCACCGCCTGCAGCATCGGCCTGGAGGTTGGCAGGGAGATAAGTGTCAGTGATACTTTTACTTTGCCGGTCACAGCTCAGTTGATATATAATCCTGACCAGGAGCGTCTGTTTATAACAGCCGGCGTTTCAATTTCAACAGATGGGTTTGTTATTTCTCCCCGGCTTATGCCCCGGCCATGAACAAGTATTTGCCCGTCTGTGATTACGGGCTGAAGAAAACAAAAAAGCCATGTTTCTGCATGGCTTTTTTGTAATGAATAGAAGTGAGGTTTATTTGGCAGTTACCCTGACATCAACCCTTCTGTTCTTAGCCCTGCATTCAGGGGTGTCATTAGCCGGGCATACCGGATGCTGCGGGCCATAGCCTTCAGCCTCCAGGCGCTCTTCTGCAACACCTCTGTTGATCAGTTCTGCTTTGGCAGCCTCTGCTCTCTCAGATGAAAGGGCCATGTTGACCACATCAGATCCGGTATTGTCAGTATATCCACCTATTTTGAGTTTAACGGAAGGATAGGCTTTCATGATTGCGGCTAACCTGTCAAGCTGGTCTTTTGATTCAGCCTTGAGGTTACTGCTGCCGGTCTCAAAATAGATGCGGTCAAGGGTGAACCAGGTGGTTTTGTCAACTGGCAGATTCACATCCTCAATAAATTCCAGAAGCTTGTATTCAACCGAATTTACTCCCACTTCGAATTCAGTGCCGTCAGCCAGTTTCTTTTTAATGGTGGCGCCCAGATCGTATACCCAGTCGCCTGCATCATTAAGCGCTCCCTTAATGGATTCCTTGATATCAGCTGCAGCCTGATCTATATCATTGACCATTTCAGTGGCAGCATCTTCCACCTTTTCCTTTGTGCGGTTGCATCCCCGTCCGAGCAGCAGCCACAGCAGTATCAGGGCTGCGAGCAGTAAAAGCAGCCATGTCCAGTTGAACTTAGGCTTGGAGGTTCTGACGTCTGCCACTTTTCTTGCGGTGTCATCAACAGTATCCCTGGTCTTATCGGCGAAGCCGAGCAGGCCGCCGCCTATGCCTGACGGAAGGGCGCCGAGGATAGCCGATTTTTCATTCATGAGGTTGCCAATGAGGCCGGTGAATGAGAGGCCTTTTTTCTTTGCCCAGCGGCTCAGGAACCCGATAACCATTGGTGCTACGGTTGAGAGCAATTTGCTGCTCTTGTCCCTGGCCAGTCCGCTGGCTCCGGCAAGAGAGCCGAGGATGGAATCAAGATTGCCTCCGAAAAGGCTTCCCAGAAGGCCCTTGCCGGCATCATCGAGTTTTGTGTCACCGAGCAGGCCAAGCTTCAGGTCATCATCGTCATCGCCATCAAACAGATCTGCAACGGTGTTCCACCATGTTGGAGCGGTTGTTGCCCCGGAAGTTTTCCCCAGCAGCCCTCCCAGAACGGTTGGGATCATGGCCGTCAGGCCTGATTTTGTTTTTGAAGCATCTTCACCCAGATTCCGGCTGATCATGTCAACGGCCTTATCTGTGAATGCGTTTTTCAGAACTTGAAAAATACTTTCTGACATAGTTAGTATTGTTTAGTTAATAAATAAAGGAAACTCTTTCTTCTTCCCGGTTCGTTTAGTGTAGTCCGAACTGTTAAAATTAGTTAATCTATTTTTATATACCAAATGATCCCAATACTGTTTTTATTTACAGAATGTAAAGATCATAATAATAACGTTTTATACATTTCTGTTAAAAATGATTCAATGAACTGTATTCCGGTTGAAGGATGCTATTCAGATTATTTATAAGATTAGAGATGCGAGTGTATTGAAGATAGAAAATTTAGGGTTTCCGATTCATAAGAATTGCGGACGGGGTTGGCCTCATCGCCTTGCGGCGCTTCGGCCGTACCCTTTATCCTGAGGTTACCCAGCAGGAAAAACAAAAAATGATACCACGGCATCATTTTAAATATTTTAATCTGTCGGCTCCTGCCAGCAAGCTGTCATCACCTCCATCTTAAAATACTAAAGCCCTTTGCCATTGGCAAAGGGCTTTTCGTTTTTCCTGCGGTGCGGACGGGACCGCAAAATGCGGGTTTTCTTTACTTTTCCTTTCTTATTAAAAACGTCGCAAACATAGAAATAATGAGAATGATGTAACTTATACAATAAAAGCACGTAAAAGTAAATAAAATGATTTTTGTACAATAGTTGTACAAAAGTTGTATCTTTGAATTGTGAAAAGACTGAATAAAAATATTAATGCCCTGGATACCGGCCTGAGTAATCTGCCGGGGGTCTTCAGTGACCTTCACATATCCGGGGCATTTTAATTGTACCGACTATGGCAACAGTAAAGTTTTATTTACGCACCAAACTTGACAAGCTGGCCCCGGTTTACCTAAGAATGACCGACACCGGGGGCGTTAACTTCATTGTCAAAACCCCGTTTAAAATGGTCCCTGCCTATTGGAATGCAAAGAAGCAAACTTGCAAAGACAATATTTTAGACACTGAGATATTTACCAAAGAGGATGCGAAAAAAATTGAGGATAGGTTCACTGAACTAAAGGATAAAATTTTGTATGAGTCTTTTGAACTGAAAGGACCCGTTACCCTTGAATGGTTAAATGAGACGGTAAATAAATATTTCAATAAGGATGCCCCGAAGGTTGAAACGCTCCGGCAGTACATTGACCGTTTTTATAATGAGGCAAAGGCCGGGACCCGGTTAGCGTCAGCCGGTAACACAAAACGCCGTTATGCTTACGAAACCCTTAGAAGCCTGAAGGGTACAAAACTATCTTTTGAGATGTTTGAGGATGAAACCGGGCGGAAGAGCAATTTTAATGATATTACAATAGATTGGTATAATGACTTTTTAGCCTTCTATTACAAGCGGGGTTGCGGTGCGAATTACATAGGCAAGCATATTAAGAACCTTAAGACAATTATGAGGCAAGCACGGGAAGAGGGGCTGCATAATAACACTGAAATTGAAAGGAGGTCATTTAAGGCACTTTCTGAGCCTTCTGAGAGCATTTACCTAACAGAAAAGGAAGTTGCTGCAATGTATGCAAAGGACCTTTCAGACAACGCCGTTTACGCCAAAGTGCGGGACGTTTTCCTATGTGGCGTTTACACGGCACAACGTTACAGTGATTACTCCCGTATCCATAAGGATATGATTAAAGAAGAGGACGGCGTAAGATACATTGAACTGATACAACAAAAGACGGGTGAAAAATGCCTGATACCTATGCGGCCGGAGTTAGAGACAATACTGAGCCGTTACGATTACACCCTGCCAAAAACCTTTGAGCAAAAGATTAATTTAAATATTAAGGAAGTCGGCAAACTTTGCGACATTAAAGAGGGCATTGTAACAGAGACGTACAAAAGCGGAATGAAGGTTAAGAAGACAACCCCGAAATACAAACTTATTAAAACGCACACCGCCAGGCGGACGGGTTGTACCTTAATGTACCTTGCCGGAGTTCAGCCTATTGATATTATGAAGGTTAGCGGCCACAAAACCGAAAGAGAGTTTTTGAAATATATCAAAGTTGGTAAGAAAGAGACGGCAATGAATTTGGCCCGGCACCCGTATTTTATTGGTAACCCGTTAGCAATTGCGAAGTGATGGAACAAAAGAGACATTTAGAATTGCTGATTGCGAACTTTGAAAAAAGACTAAGCAGCAGCAGAGACAAAAAAACTCTTCTTACAAAAGAGATTGAAGCACATGAAATGTTATTTGATGAAAATAAGTTGCCACTCCCTTTAGAGATACACACCAACCGGAGGCCGATTAAGGGGCTACATTATACGGACGGAGTGATTAATCAATTAAGGGATGCTTATTACAAATATATTGTGCAGGGTGCGGATATAAATGAGGCGGGAGAATACTTTTATGTGAGTAAGAAATCTATTTTTGATGAAAAGGGAGAACTCCGGGAGAAATACCTGAAGGAAGGGGCTATCTTGCATATTGACGGACGGGGCCGGGTAGCAAAGAAATTTCCACCTTCAGATATAAATTTACATTACTTCAATGAAGCAATGGCCCGTTTTGATTACCTCCAATACTTAAAGAATTACAAACCTGAGATTGCAATTGAGCCACCCAAAAGGAAACTGGCGGACATTGCACTGCAATATGTTTGGGAGGATAAGACGATAAGCAACCAAAATAAACATGAGATTGCGGCGCAATTCCCGGAACTGAACCTGAAAAACGGGAATAAGCTTTATAATAAATTTCTTTATTACAGCCATAAAACCAACCGTGTTAATTACGACGGCAGCGAACGCCAGATCCGCAATTACCTTAAAGATATGGAAAGGGCGTTATCTTTTCTTACAAACCCTGAGCATATTAAAGTCGCTGAAAAAGAGATACATGAGTATAAGCGGCACAATAATATAAATTAAGTCAGTGATTTTTTAACCACTTTCAACCGGTTAAAAAAAAGTTACGGGGCAAACCTTTGGCGGTAACCTAAATACCGTCAAAGATGACAAACCCGTTTGAAACTATTGAAAAGAAGCTGGACACGATCCAGGAGCTAATCCTGACGCTCAAAAGCGGTGAGGATATACCGCAACCAACCCAACCAAGGTATCTCACGCGTCTTCAGGCAGCGGAACTTCTGCACCTGACATTACCAACCCTTCACGTTTACACTCGGGCGGGAATTATCAGGGGTCACAAAGTTGGCCGCCGTGTTCTCTATTCTGAAGAGGACATAAAAGCAGCAGTGCAGGCAATTCCAACACTGAAGTACGGTAGGAGGGCGTAACGGTGTATCAGTTGCCACCACTCCCCGTAAAAAAGAAGTCACGGCCTGCATACCGGAAAAGTGCCGCCGTTAAGGAATTGGAGCGACTTGCCGACGAGGACGCTGCACGGCGGCACCCTTCAATTGCCCGTGAACACCTGGCACCCCGGAAATATTGTGACAGAGATGCAAACGGCCTAACAAAATGCGTCATTGACTTCATTCGGCTCACCGGAGGCATGGCAGAACGCATCAACTGTACTGGCAGATACATTGACCGCTCACAGACCTTCACAGATGTTATAGGACGTACCCGCACAATAGGATCAGGGCAATGGCTTCCGACCTCCGGAGTGAAGGGAACGGCTGACATATCCGCAGTTATACAGGGCAGGGCCGTGAAGATAGAAATCAAAATTCGTGATGCTCAGTCAGAGGATCAGAAGCGATACCAGGAGGCGACGGAACGGGCAGGAGGCATTTATCTGATAGTCAGGTCATTTGCGGAGTTTTACGACTGGTATAACGAATTTATTGCGGTTCGCACTGCACCGCAAAACATAAGTGAAAAGCCTGATAATCAGGACGTGAAAATACAATCTGAACCTTATTTGTACAATTCAAATGATGCCTTATAAGGTTTATATGAAAATGACAATAATACCAGCCACATGGATAAATATTTTAAATTCCCGTTGTGCTTAATGCAACACATAAAAAACGATAAAGATAAAGACGGGCTTTTGATGCTTGTCGCATTTGGGGTAATGAGCTTTTCAGAAAAGATGAACTTTCAGAAAACCAGTGTCGCAAATCAAATCATTTATCTGTATTACCGTAATCCGACGGCATTACCTAAGAAACTAAGAAGGCACATTGATGACATGATTGAGGACGGCCGGTTGCAAGAGGATGAAGATTATCACGGCTTCGGCGGTGCCACTTTCACGCCTGAACAAGAGAACGAAGGTATGATGACTGAATTTGCGGCTAATAACGGCTTTTTACGGCAGTGTATCGCCCTCTATAAGGAAAGGCAGGCATTATCATTATTGAACCTTAATCCTGACTTAAAACCGGACTTTGAGGCCAAATACACGGAAGTCGTTAAGTTTATTCGGGACTTTGAGGCCAGGAACGGTGCGGACGCCTGGACTTCCGTTCCGACAAGTTTAATATTTGATGTCTACAATGGTAAGGTACCAATGAACTATTTGCGATTGGTGGCCGCCGTGAAGAGTGTACTAAGTAAGAAAAACTTTAACCCGACTTATAAAAGTGTCCTGTTGTGCCGGATGTTCGGATGCAAAAAAGCGAGCATACTTACCGACTTCTTTAATGTAAATCCGCAATTGAAGGGACAACACGAAAATTTAACCCGACGGAGGCAATGGGAAAGGCTAATTGATAAGGCCGAAGAGAACGGGCATTTTTCATATTACTGCACCGGCCGTCAGTTTTTTGTGTCGCTCACAATGACAAAAGAAGAGCTTCACAGAGTAATAAATATTAAACGTGAAAAGAGGATAAACGCATGAAAAACGTACAACTATACACGAAACGTACAACTATATACGAGAGTGTACAACTATACATAGTCTATTTATACAAAGCTTATTTATATACTAAATCTACTATAATACAAAGCTTACACGAAATGAATTTCGTGTCACAGTTTCTTTTTTTTGTTTTTAATCTCAGAGCTAAAAGAAATACAATAAAGGTCCGGCTTCGTGGCTGGGGCCGGTGCCTTAGCAGCTTCCCGGAGATAGCATATTTCTCCGGGGGCTGTTTTAACACTTACGGTTCATGCAGCACCGCAAAAATGAAGGTTAACTAATTGATAAACAGAGTATGAAAACTGAAGTTGTACAACAATTGCACAATAAGGCTGAAAAAAAGGTGATTTTGATGCGGAAAATTCATTCACCGCATGAGGTTGTTTTCAGCCCTGACCCTGCCGACAATCATTTTTTTAACGTGGTACTTCGACGGGTGAAAACCGGGGCGGAGGTGACAACGCATTACATTTTGCGGGCTGACCTGGCGCAATGGATTGGAGTTTACCAAAGGGACGGTTTTGAGATTGTTGAACCAATAAGCGAAAAAAATGGATAACGATTTAATTGGAATATTGGAGGCAGTCATAATAAAAGATAGCCTGAACTTATACATGACCCGCCTGGCGGAGCAGCACAAAGGACACCCGGATTTTGAAGCGACAATGAGATTTTGCGGACAGATTTATAAAAAGTACGCAAAGATTGCGGCCCAACGTATCACAAAGGATGAAGTTGGTAATTATGTTATCAGGCGGAACCTGAGATCAGACTTTGACCTGAACTGAGTTTTGAAAAATTCAAAATATCAAAAGGAATAAAATTATGGGACTGAAAAAAGGAATGACTAACAATCCAAAGGGTAAACCTCCCGGCACACTGAATAAGATGAGCCGTGACATGAAGCTGACTATTCACGAATTTCTTACGGACCATTGGCCTGAGGTTGAAGAAGAATTTCACAAGCTGTCAGGAAAGGACAAGCTGAATTTTTATAAAGACCTGCTGCAATACGATTTACCGAAGCAGGCGGCCGTTGCCATGTCAGGAGAACTGAACTTTAAGGAAATGAGTGAAGAGACATTAAACGCAATATGTGAACGCCTTTTAAATGTAAAAAAATGAACAAGAAAACTTTAACGCAAGTGATCGGATGGGAACCCAATGCAGCGCTTATTGAGTTAATATTGGCCGACGTGCAGGCTTCGGGTATCAGTATTGAAGAAGCCGCTTCAAAATATTCATTGCCGGTGATGGTTATGCCTTCCGACAATGGAATGATACACGAACTCGGAGAAACATACACCGTCGAACAATTTAAAGAGCGTTTCCCGTTCAGAAAAATTATAACGATAACAAATGGCGACTTATGAAAGCTGCCGAATATCTCGAAGAGATCAGGCACCGGATTTCACCAGAGCGGGTGGAGCTTATTGAAAATCTTATAGAGCAGACCCGAATAACCCGGAGCCGCCCGAAGCCTGAGCCGGTTCCTTCAGCAGATAAAGGATATGGACGTTACGCATCACCAGTGCTGTACGGCACACCCGTCATGGTTCTGATCACCGCCTTGAAAGCAAAGGAAGTGTTGAGCTGTTGCAAAATGTTTCCACGACAAAAGCCGATTGATCAGAAAAAACTTCAGCACTTCATTGCCCTGATACAGGCGGGAACGTGGGAGGTGTCAAAAAAGGCGCCGATCATGATAAGTAAAAACGGAGTTATTCTGAACGGACGGCATCGACTGAACGCAATCGCACAATCAGGAGGCGCAGCAACGGTGCCGGTGCTTGATGAACTGCATATTATTGTTGAACTTAATAAATAGAAAAATGAACAGAATTAAAATCTACACGGATCGGCATAAGATAGCCGAGTTTGAAAGGTCAGTAAATGAGACCATTGAAGCCTCAAACTCTTTGATACGCATATTTGAGGAATTTCAGCCTTTCATGAGAATAAATTCAGTAATGGACTTTGAAACGTTGGTGGATGATCCTGAAGGCACATTTGACAAAGTTTTGATTTCAAATATTAATCTTAACAATTCATTTGGACTGAAACCAGACCCGGCAACGGCGGCACAATTATTCAATATTGACCGCCCGAATTATTTGAACCTTGTGGCAGGAATGCCGATTCAATGGGATGACTGCAAACCATGTCAAAAGGCAAAGATTAAGAAAGGCAAACGGGCAATTTCTTTTGAAAGATACCGGGCTTATTCTGATTACATAACCTTTGAAGGCGGCGAATTTGTGCCGAACCCCGAAGCCATTGAAGCGAAAATACAGACATTTGATGTTTATGCTGAAACCCCAGAACAATTATCAATATACAACCATTTCAAAGAACTGGTAACAATCCTGAATAAGCATGACACATTATACCCAATGCCAGGCCCGGACAAAGAAAAATTAACCAAAATTTTCGGGCTTATGATTGAACGCCCGCCTTATGAAGGTAAATTTTTGATCAATCCACAGTCGTTAATGGAGCAAATATTTAAATATTAATACTTACAGTTATGACAGATACAGAAAAATTAAATCAGGCGTTAATTGAAGATCTGGCCGAGCGAGAGCTTAAGAAGCTTAACCCGTCCCTTGGCGGTTCACCTTTGACCGATAAAGCGATAAAATACTTTCTCTCCGAAATCCGATCCCGTCGCTGGGAGTTAGGGAGGGGCAGGCAAGTGACCCCGCTAACAGAAACAGGGGCAGTCTTATCAGATGCTCACGGCTGGCCTGTTAGCTTTCAGGATGTCATCAAATCTATTGCAGGGGAGTTATTCGATTTGCCTGAGCAAGCATCGACACCGGAGCGCATGAGTGAAGAGCAATATATTAGTGCCATGCAGAAAGCCGAAACCCCGGAGCAAAGGATTAAGCTCATGCAAGAGTGGCAACGGCAGCAGTACGGCAAATAGGGCTTTCGGCAATGTGATTGTCTCACTTTTGCCCTGAGTGCCTTAAATCGCCTAAAAAGTGCCTTAAATTCAAAGTGCAGATTTTGCACTGTGGTTCCATGGAAAGACAGTTGCAAATTGTGGCCTGACACAACAAAACAGGTTCCCAATCGGCACCCGTTTTATGACCTCTTCCAGGACCGGCATTTGTGAGGTTCCGCTTTCGTACCTTACATCTCTATTGTTAGTACCCGGTCTGCTCCATGCGGGTAGAACGTGTCTAGCCACTCGGCTTTTTTGTTGCGCTCTCCTTCTTTGTGACGGGCATTTTGGCAAGGTTCCCTTTTGTTACCTTGCCACCTGTATATTGATTACCCCGGTCTGCTCCATGCGGGTAGAACGTATCGAGCCACTCGGCTTTTTTAATGAACGGCTTGAAATCTTTATCAAAAATGGACAATTGTCGTTTTCTGATATTATCCACAATTACGGATATAGTATTCTGTGGCACTCCGACAATCTCGGCAACGGCTGGCAACTTCCACATGATGGCTAAATGATAATTCCGGCAGACGTCTGCCACTTTCTATTTTTTCAGCAGTCTCCTTTACAAGTCTCAGAGTTCTGTCAGCGTATCCAGTCTCTTCTGCGATGTCATCGTACATACCAAACTGTATGCTCACACTTCAGTATTGTTGTTTGGCCGACACCCATACCTTTAGTAGTTTCAAAGGCTCTTTGCGTATCAAATAGACCTTTAATAGAGTTATTAGAGGTTACATCTTCCCAGCTCTCATACTTCGCAAGTTCAGTTAAAAGAAATTGTATCCTGACACAACTGTAAGGGTTGCAAAAAAATATCTTGAAGAGCATCCGGAGGAATACAAAAAGGTTACCCCCACGGGGGGCAACCTTGAAAGAGTGGGCTATAAAACGATTGCTTCTTTCCTCAACTGGCCTGAAAGCCGTGTATCTTATTCCCTTGAACGGCTAAACCTTGAAAAGTCGGGAATGGTAAATAGACAGGCGAGTTTTTTATTATCTTTGATACCGAGGTGGCCCTTCCACGATGCAGCAATAGGCATATTCTAATCAGACAGAGAATCAGGGGTCACCTCTTCTTTTCTGTCAAGGCAACAAAAATACCACCGACATAATGATACCAGTATTAAAGTGCAATGCAAACGAAACGCCCGTAAAGTGATGTTTTTGGAAGGCAAATTGTACAACTGTTGTACAAGTCTTTATTTTCAAATAAAAAAACCGCTGAAAATCAGCGGTTTATCTTTTTTCTTTGCGGTGCGGACGGGACTCGAACCCGCGACCCCCGGCGTGACAGGCCGGTATTCTAACCAAACTGAACTACCGCACCAAAAGCGAGGCAAAATTAATTCAATTTTTCATTCCTCAAAATATTTTGTGTAAATATATTTTGAGCTCTCACCTAGTGCAGGGATGCAGTACTTTATCACCTGTTTCGCTGAATGAAGAATGCTTCCGTAAAATCCTGTCTTCAGTTAAAAATAAAAAAGGAGGGAAGCATTAACCTCCCTCCTGGTTCAATCTTAACGTAAACCTGTTACTTGCCTGCTGAATACCATGGGTTCTGTTCGAGAAGGTCATTAACCTCCATCTCGCGGAACGGGATGGGTAGTATCAGGTTGCCTGCATTGTATGCGAATCCGCCAATGTTCTGCTTCCACCTTTTCAGGTCATGCAGACGATGCCCTTCCCAGCAGAGCTCGAGATACCTCTCTTCCCTGATCTGTTCACGTGTGACATCTCCAGTATAATGAGGTGCATGGGCTCTGACGCGTATGACATTAATATCCTCCGTCGGGGTGTTCGGACCTATGTCAGTACCCGGGTCTTCAAAGTTAGCCTCAGCCCTGATGAGATACATCTCGGCCAGCCTGATGAGAGGAATATTCCTGTAGTAGTCGCCCCACTTTGCAGTGTTGATGCCACCATAGTTCAGGATAGTACCGACACCTATGTAATACATCATGGTTATATCGTCGATTGTATAGCCATCCTGTGTGTCTTCCTGGAGCGCTCCACGGAGGTCTGACGGATCAAATCTGTCAAGGAATACCTGCTGGATCTCATAATCACCTCTTCCGGCTCCGGCAAGTGATCCATACATAACGGTCAGCCATCCTATAGATGAATTTATATTTTTCTGAATTGCAAAGATATCCTCGACTGAGTTCTCGGGGTTATTGAAAGCCTTCATGGGTGTAGCTGCCAGGGCAAAGTTACCGCTTTCGATTACCCTGCTGGCTTCAGCGGCTGCCAGTGGGTAATTCCCCATTTGAAGATAGAGCCTTGCGAGAACTGCGCTTGCTGATAATGATGATCCGTAAACGCCATTCATGGCAGGGAGAAGATCGCGTGCCATTGTCAGATCATCTTCTGCCTGGGTGTAGCACTGTTCAACCGTGTTTCTGGCTACCGGGACAGCATCCGAAACAACAGAAGTAGGTGTGAGAACCAGCGGGATACCAGGCTGATTGTTAGGCTGGCCAGGCTCATAAGGAAGACCAAACAGCCTGGTCATCTCAAAGATGATCCAGCCTCTCAGGAACAGAGCCTCGCCCTTTACAATGTCAATATCACCTTCATCGAGTACGGCAAGAACCTCATCCTGAAGCAAAGTGTTGCAGGTGTTTATAAGTTCATAAGCCTGAATCCATGTTGTTTCAACGTAACTATTCGTTGTTGTGGCTTCCTTGTTGTAGAATTCCCTGGGCTGCTGATATGTACCCATGAACCTCATATCATTGGTGGCAGCATAAAGCTCGCTGTACTCATTGAAGTAGGATCCAAATATGCCGTCATTGCTGGCCTGCGAGTATGCCCCTACCATGGCGGCTTTAATATTATCAGAAGTCGTCAGGGCCAGATCTGCATTGATTGACTGTTTCGGCTTTATCTCAAGCTTCTCCGTGCAGGAGGCCAGCATAGCCAATACCGGAACAATCAAGATCCAGAATTTGTATTTGCTTGTTATATTTTTCATGACTATTGGTATTTAGCGTTAGAATGAGAGATTTATACCAAGAGTATAGGTCCTTGCCTGCGGAGCAGTATAGAAATCATATCCCTGGATAATATTGTTGTTCTGAGTTGAACGTCCGGCACCGACCCAGTTGACTTCCGGGTCCCATCCCTTGTAGTTTGTCAGAGTATAGAGATTCTGAACTCCCAGATACACCCTTACTGATGACATCTTCATACGTGAAGTTAGACTTTTCGGAAGGGTATACCCCAGGTTTACATTTCTGAATCGGACATACGAACCGTCAGACAGATAGCGGCTTGACTCCTTTGTGCCGTTGCCATAGCCAAGGCGTGCCTGGGGCACATCGGTGATGTCACCGACATTCTGCCACCTGTTCATCTGGTCAGCTGTCTGGTTGTCAAACCAATCGCCGTTAGCAGACTGATAGACACCTGCACCGTTGTAGATCTCATTCCCGTAGACAAAGCTGATGAGCACGTTGAGGTCAAGGCCTGCGTATTCGAAGTAGTTGTTGAAACCACCTGTAAAATCAGGATTTGGTGACCCGACTATCTGCTTTTCAGCGAGGTTGTAGTTGTTGGTTGTCTCATCGCTGTCTGAGCTGATATAATAGAGTGCATCACCGTTATCGGGGTCAACACCGGCATATTTGACAATCTTGAAAACACCAATAGGCTGACCTTCAATTACATAATTTATGCCATTGGGAGTAATCTCAGGGCCGTTAATATCAATAATAGTGTTCTTATTGAATGCCATGTTGAAGTCTGTTGTCCATATGAATTTACCTGACAGGTTATTTGAATGGAGTGCGAATTCTATCCCGCGGTTTTCCAGTTCTCCTACATTGTTCCAAATACCTTCATGGCCTGATGTTGCAGGTAGAGTTCTGTATAGGAGCAGGTCAGAGGTTCTCTTCTGATACCAGTCGAACTCACCGGTAATCCTGTTGTTAAAGAACCCGAAATCAACACCAAGGTCAAGCTGGGCGGTGTTTTCCCATCCAAGTTCACTGCTCGGTAGCTGAATTGACTCAATTCCTGTACGTCCGGCATAATTTACAGATGAATAGAGCGCAAGGTGTGCAAAGTCAGGGATTCCCGAGTTTCCGGTAACGCCGTAACTGGCTCTTACCTTCAGATAACTAAGTACATCCTTTACCTCTGCCATGAAATCCTCCTGAGATATGATCCATCCTGCTGATCCGGCAGGGAAGAACCCGAAGCGGTTATCCACGCCGAACCTTGAAGAGCCGTCAACACGGCCACTGAGGGTGAAGAAGTACTTTTCATTGATTTTGTAGTTTGCACGTGCAAAGTATGACAGGTAGGATGTTGCCTCCTCCCAGCCGCCGTAAGTGGTTACTTCTGCAGCATTGTCAATATTGGTGAAATCATCTGTGGGGAATCCCTTGCCAAAGATGTCAGAGCCGATGCTGTTCGACTGCTGGTATGACATGCCTCCTACCAGGTTAAGGTGGTGCACTCCCAGTGTCTTGATATATGTAAGGTAGTTTTCCCAGTTGTAATTGACAACCCTTACCGAGCGGTTCTGAGCCTCGCCGGCCGGACCGCCGGTGATGGTCTTCCTTCCCCAGAAGTTCCTTTCGCGAAGGTCATAAATATCTGACCCGAACTCACTCTTGAAGGTAAGGTCCTTTACTATGGTGTATGCTGCATAGATATTGGCCAGTGACCTGAACGAAGTCTGGTTGTTGGTCTCGTCCCTCAAGGAAATCAGACTGTTGTAGTAGATTGTTTCCGTGTTAAGTTCTCCTGTTTCCGGGTCATAGACCGGGGTTAGTGGCGACTGGGCGACGAGTTGCAGCGGGGTTGCGAATGCATTGTCATTCTGAACCCTTTCCATCTCGGTACGGATGACATTCATCTGCATCCCGAAACTGAATTTTTCAGTAGCCTGCTGGTCAAGGTTGAGCCTTGCGCTCATCTTGTTCATATTGTTACCCCGAAGGATACCCTTGGTATCATCGTAGGAAAGACCTGCATAATACCTGGTCTTTTCTGTTCCGCCTGAACCGGATACATTGATCCTGTTCAGTGATCCCTTCTGGAATGCTTCCTTCTGCCAGTCTGTATCATAACCATCGTCCCATGTGGATCCGACATACATTTCCCAGATATCTTCCTTTGGCAGCCATTCCCAGACGAGTCCGTCAACAGAGACGTTTTCCATTGATTCATTGAATAGTTCGAGGTATTGATCCGCATTGAGCCATTCAACCAGGCGGCTGGGTTCACTGATGCCGGTAGTATACTGAACATCAAATTTTGTTGCCCCTGCCTTGCCTCTCTTGGTCTGGATGATCACAACGCCGTTGGAGGCTCTTGAGCCATAGATGGCAGCTGCAGATGCATCCTTAAGAATCTGAATTGACTCTACGTCTGTCATGGCCAGATCTGCCAGCGGGCTGGTAGGCTGGTTGCCCGAGTTGGAGAGGTTCTCAGCTGTGATAGGCACACCGTCAACCACGTAGAGCGGCTGGTTATTGGCTGAGACGGATGATGATCCGCGGATTCTCATCTTTACAGTCTCACCCAGCTTGCCGCTGGCCTGCTCGATGAAGACACCGGATGTCTTTCCCTGGATGGCTGATTCAAAGCTTGCCACCGGTATTTCAGCAATACCCTTTGTCTCAACCTTTGTGATGGCTCCGGTAAGTTCTCTCTTGATTGCTGAGCCGTAACCGACCACAATAACCTCATCGAGGCCCACGTCGTCAAGCTCCAGTGTAACATCTACAACACTCCTGTCACCGACAACTATCGACTGGGACTTCATGCCCACAAACCTGAAGACAAGTGTGCTTCCCGGTTCTGCCTGAATAGAGTATTTTCCGTTCAGGTCAGTGGCTGTCCCGATGGATGTTCCCTGGACCAAGACCGTTGCCCCGATAACAGGGAGGCCGTCGCTTATGTCCGTGACCGTCCCTGTGACTGTTTTCTGCTGTCCGAAGGCAGACAGGGCCAGAGTACAGATGATCAGACTTGTTAACAATAATTTTCTCATGTTCTGTAATGATTAGAGTTTGTTTAATGAAGATTTAATAATACAATAGACCGCTAAAATATCCGAATGACGCATTTAGATTGAAAAAAAAATTGCAAAAATTTGTTAAGAAATCTTATTTATCGCTCATTTAATGGTATCGAGATGACTGTCGGCAATGAAAAAGGAAAAGTTGACATTCCCGTATTTCCGGTGGTCGGCTCGCAAAGGATGACCGGAGAAATTATATGATTTCGGGTGTTCAAGGATAAAGATTGTTTCGTTATGCACGGCTCCGGAGGTTATTACCAGATCAGGCAGCTCCGGGAGCCAACGGAGAGCATATGGGGGGTCCGCAAAGATTATATCATACTGTTTGTGGCATATCTTCAGCCATTGGCGCACATCCAGACGGTGGACTCTTGCCTTTGTAAGGCCCATGGTGCGCAGAGTCCTGCTGATGAACTCGCTGTTTCGTCTGTCAATCTCCACAATATCAATATCTTCCGTTCCCCTGGATGCAAATTCATAGCTTATGGCCCCTGTGCCCCCGAAGAGGTCAAGCAATGATAAAGCCGGGAAGTCATACCTGTTAATAAGAATATTCATCAGGCCCTCACGGGCGAAGTCGGTTGTTGGCCTGGCCGTAAAGCCCGGGGGCGGCTCTATCAGACGCCCCCTGTATTGTCCTCCGGTTATTCGCACGAGGCAGCAGTGAAGAGGTTCAGCCAGCGATGGAGGTGTACTTCGTTCATGACATAGCTGTAGCTCTGCCTTATCAGAGGTGATGCAAATTTCACTCCCGGGGCAAAGGAGAGCAGGGCTATATGTGCCTCGCTGTAAGGTTCAACCAATCCGCTGACATGAATGGTTTCGTCATGCCTGATACCTTTCCTGTCAAGGACACTGAAGAGGTAGTATGCACTGTCCTGGGGATCGGAGACGGAGAAGCTGTTGCAGAAGGTGAGGTTGCGTTTTTCCGCTACCACCACGGTCACAAAATCCTTTTCCCGGTGAAGGTGGACATAACAGTTCTCATTTGAACGGCAGGCCGTTGCCACATGGGTGAGCAGAGGCCTGAAATGATGCAACGGCGTTATGTCGCGCCAACGCGATGCAATGGTTTCAGCTGCCTCCTTTTCTGGTGCAAAGAGCACAACGGCATCAGGGAATGCAAGACTGTTTGAAAAGATATGTTCGTCACCCGATGAACCGAAATTAAAGCGGTAATAGTCTTCACGCAGACCAGGTTCATAGACTGAGGCCGGTACCAGGGTGCTATTAAGAGTTGGTGTTACAATGAAAATTTTCCTGTATCTCCTCCTCAGGAAGTCATCCGTGTCCAGGATGTCCGAAAAACTACGGCGAGTGCCACCTGATGGCTCTTCAAGAGGGTAATGTCTGAGCATCACATACTTACCCCGGAGAAGGTCCAGTATTGCCAGGGAGACACCCTCATCAGAAAGCTCAATAGTAAGATCGTAATTGTCTGTCGCGTTTATGTCGAGGGTCTCATCAATGAGCTCCAGGGGATATATCTGCGACGTGGCCATCAATCCTCCCAGTTCCCGGCATTATTATTGGGCACCCTGATGTCACCCACCTTCATGCCCGGGAAACCGGTGATTTTCGTCCTCTGGTCATTGTAATTGACCACCAGCTGTCTGTCAAGGTCAGCCAGGAAGACATCGTTAAGCACATAGGCTTCAAACACGTTAACTAGTACCATTGAGGTGGTCATTACCGTGCCGGCAGCCATCTTGAATTCTGTCTTTTCCAATCCCGGCACATACCTGAGCTGATCAATGGGGTAATTTTTGTCAAATACTGAGTCACGGACGGCTATGTAGCTTGTGTCACGGCTTATAAGACCCTTTTTCACAGCCTCTCTCTCTGAGGTGATGCCCTCAGCAATCATCTCGTCAGTGAGAGATCCTCTTTTGAATACCAGTGGCAGAGAGTCGGTCTTGAGGAAGGTGATCAGGGTATCAAAGCTGCCTGTATAACGGCCCTTAACGGATTTAAAAGCCTCCTGGGCTGTCCTGATGTCAATAAGTCTCTCTTTTATTGCGGCTTCCCTGATATCCTTCTCCTTATTGAAACGAATGGGCTTCATTATGCTTTCCACAAGGATATAGGCCAGCACCACAATTATGATTGCAAATACGATGTTGAGAGCCGTTTTCATATCTTTTCTGATCGATTGTTGAATAACTTTGTGCAAATTTAAAAAAAAAGCAGACTGTTATCCGGTTTGTCAAAATAAAATGAGGCAGGAAAACATTTACAATTTACTCAACAAAAACCTTGGATATCTTCCGACGCAGGATCAGTCTGACTGCATGCGGATGCTGGCCAAATTCGTATCGGAGAACACCAATGACGTGATTTTCCTGATGACCGGTTATGCAGGCACCGGCAAGACAAGCGTGATAGCATCACTGGTCTCCACCCTGACCACGCTGAGGCAGAAATCAGTTCTGCTGGCACCAACAGGCAGAGCTGCAAAAGTACTTCGTTCCTATACCGGTAAGGAAGCTTACACCATTCATCGGAAAATATACAGGCAGAAGTCGGCCACTGACGGTGTTGGCAAGTTTGTTCTGGACCGTAACCTGCACAGAGATACCTATTTCATTGTTGATGAGGCCTCTATGATACCTGACGAATCGGTTGACGGCTCAATGTTCGGCAGTGGCAGGCTGCTGGACGATCTGCTTGAGTATGTCTATTCCGGGACAGACTGCAAGCTGATACTGGTTGGTGACGTGGCCCAGCTTCCCCCGGTAGGGTCTGTTGTCAGTCCGGCGCTCGATAAGAATGTACTCAGGACCACTGGCTTCGCGCTTGAGATGTTTGAGTTGCGACAGGTTATCAGGCAGAGTGAGGGATCGGGCATCCTGATGAATGCCACGGCGGTAAGGCAGCAGGTGAATGATGGCGACCTCTCGGTGCCGGAACTTGTCCTTGATGGTTACACTGACATTGACCGTCTCGGTGGAACCGAGCTTATTGACCGTTTGACTGAAGCCTACGACAGGTGTGGTACTGACGGTGCCATAGTTGTCGTCAACTCAAATAACCTTGCCAACAGGTACAATCAGGGGATACGCAACCGCGTGTTCTTCCGTGAGGAGGAGATAAGCGCCGGTGACATCATCATGGTGGTGAAGAACAATTATTTCTGGCTGAAGGATGAGGAGAATGCCTCCTTCATTGCCAACGGTGATATAGCCGAGGTGCGCAGAATAAGGAGATATGAGGAGATGTACGGGATGCGCTTTGCGGAAATGACATTGTGGTTTCGTGACGCGGAGCTCGAGCTTGATGCCAAAGTGATGCTTGACACTCTGATGATGCCCACCCCGTCGCTCTCCGCAGAGAAGTCGCGCGAGCTCTATTTCGCCGTTCTGGCTGACCATCCGGGCATCAGGTCCAAGAGGAAGCAATATGAGGCGGTAAGAGATGATCCCTACTATAATGCCCTGCAGATAAAGTTTGCCTATGCGGTCACCTGTCACAAGTCGCAGGGAGGGCAGTGGGAGAGGGTTTTCATTGATCAGGGAATGTTCAACCGGCAGGAGCCTACTATTGATTACCTGAGATGGTTCTACACGGCGCTGACAAGGGCTACGGAAAAGGTGTACCTGGTGAACTTCCCGGACAGGTTTTTCAGGGAGTAGTTCTCAGCAGGCAGTCCTCAGTTGGCAGCAGAGCTGCGGAGGTTCTGTGCGGTTTGATTATATTTGCGCTTTCTGTAAAAGGTGGATCTGACCGAAAAACTAACGTACCGGAAAATATTTCTTTTCTGGGGGCCGCTGGCGCTTACCTGGCTGATGATGGCCTTCGAGCAGCCTTTTCTCATCTCGTTTATTGCGCGTCTTGGTGCGGCAAAGATCAACCTTGCCGCCTTCGGCATAGCAGGGTCGTTTGCAATGATCATTGAGGCGCCGATAATTATGCTGATGAGTGCCTCCACGGCACTTGTTACCGGGCACCATTCATACAAAAAGCTCAAACGCTTCACTGACATATTGAATTTTGGCGTGACAGGCATTCAGCTCATCATGCTGATACCTCCGGTCTTCAACTTCATAGTAATCAGGCTCATGGGGGTGCCTGAGGAGGTGGCCCGGATAGCGCACACCGCACTGCTGATATTTCTGCCATGGGCTGCATCTATCGGTTACCGGAGGTTTTACCAGGGCATTCTCATACGGAATAACCTGACGCGCAGGGTAACATACGGAACCATGGTACGGATCTCTGTCATTGTTGTTGCAGGATTGATATTGTACAATACCGGGATAAAGGGTGCATATGTCGGGGCCGGAGCCATGTCAATAGCTGTTCTGGCCGAAGCCATAGCCACCAGGATGATGGCATCGGGAGCCGTGAAGAAACTGATTACTACCGAAGACATGGAGAATGGTCATCTGGGGCTTCGGTCAATCACACGGTTCTATTACCCGCTGGCACTGACCTCCATACTCTCCCTCGGGGTTCATCCCTTTGTAACCTTCTTCATGGGGAGGAGCTACATGCCTGTGGAGTCACTGGCCGTATTGCCTGTTGTCAGTTCACTGGTCTTTGTTTTCAGGAGCCTTGGATTGTCTTACCAGGAGGTCAACATAGCGCTGATTGGCAGGCAGCGGCAGAACTACAGGCTGCTGAGAAACTATGCGGTATATCTTGGCATAGTTGTGACGGTGCTGGTCTCGCTGCTGGCATTCACTCCTCTTGCCGACCTGTGGTTCATAGATGTATCAGGACTGAGCAAAGAGCTTGCTGATCTCTCATACCTGCCTCTTCAGATAATGATTCTTCTGCCAGCGCTGACGGTGCTGCTCAACTTCCAGAGGTCGCTGCTGGTGGTTCACGGCACCACGGGCCCCATTTCAAAGGCTACCGCAGTGGAGTTGGTCACAATCATTGTTGTATTACTGGTATGCGTGGTCTTCATTGGCATGGCAGGTGTTGTGGCAGCTTCCATAGCCTATGTTATCGGGAAGTGTGCATCAACACTTTACCTTGTGCCCAGGCAAACGAAGGTTATCCGGGAGTGGAGATCGAAATACGCGGATTGAATCAGCTGGTCTGCCGGTACTCCGGCAGTACTACTCACCAATGATCTTTACCAGTATTCTTTTCCGGCGCATGCCGTCATACTCTCCGTAGAATATCTGTTCCCAGGTGCCGAAGTCGAGCCTGCCGTTGGTGACGGCTACAACCACTTCGCGGCCCATGAGCTGGCGTTTCATATGGGCATCAGCGTTGTCCTCAAAACCGTTATGCCTGTATTGTGAGTGAGGCTTCTCCGGTGCCAGCTTCTCAAGCCATATCTCAAAATCATGATGGAGCCCGCTCTCGTCGTCATTGATGAAGACGGAACTGGTGATATGCATTGAGTTTTTTAAGCATATTTGATTTAACATATGCTAAATCCTCATCATAGGTGTCAGGGTCGATGTGGAAGGCTTGCACCAGTTCATCATCATTCAGGGGTAAACCGGACACTGTTGTAAAGAACTCACCGCGCAATTCAAATTCCCAATGGCCGTTCACATAGTCAACGTAAACGCCTAACCGATTACCTTGTCGGTCAACACCGCTAAAGGCTTTTTCAATCAAATTGCGCTTCCATTTATAATCCCGCTTAAAGATTATTTTCGGGTCACGTGTCAGGTTTCCCACAACCCCTGCAGCCCATTTAGCAGAACCACGAATCTTTTTTGGGTCAGGTATATGTGCCAGTGCATTCTCAATCGCACTTAAGCGGAACTGTATAGCTTGCATTGTACTATCAATACTTGCCCTTTGCTTAATGATGTCATCAGACTTTAACTCCCCATTTGCAACAGCCGTTACAAGTCGGTCAAGTGCACGCTCCTTTTTCCGCTTCTCATTGGTCAGTTTATCATGCTCGGCTTGCAGTTGTGCACGCTGTTCCATGTCAGGTATAGCACGTGCAACGGCTGCGGCAATAAGCTCAGAGTCGCCAAACGTTTCAACAAGACGCACTAAAACAGTATTCTCCAATAAGGGTGCAGGGATGAATTTATGCAGCCCCGCACATTGCCCATACTTTGAATGACGGTAGTAATCCTGGTTACGGTAATTACGGAATGAAGCCATTGCGTACCCGCATTTCCTGCAGTACACATGCCCCCTTAACAGATGGAGATATTTTGTGTTGCCTCGGGTATAGGTTTTATTCGTCCGCACACGTTCATGTATCTTGGCAATAGTATCATCATCAAGCAGTGGCGGCACTTGCATTATTACGGCTTCATGCTGCCGTGTTTGTGGATTTAGGAATTTGCAAGGCCAGTCAGTGCCTGCCCGTTTTGTGATTATCTTATGCAAGACCGATGCATTCATCCCCATTGATGCTGCGATCTGTGGGATGCCCTCACCTGCAAGATACCGACGTGCAGCCTGTTCAATACCTTCCTTTTTAACAAAGTCTACTCCCCACCCTTCAGCAACGGACCATGTGCGACCATATGGAAGTCTACCACTCGCTGGGCGGCCTGCCTTTGCCCGATTCGCTTTGTTGATAATGCTCTTTTGTGCCTGCTGCCTTGCCTGTAGCTCGCCAATCTCAGCCGCAACGCCAAGATAAAACTGATGTTCGGGGTTACGCAGGTCGAATTCCATTGTGCCCACAAAGAACCTCTTATTATTCTCAAGTAGTATGCGTAAGCCTTGTTTGTTTTTGAGATTGTCACGGCTCCAACGACTGGCATCAACAACTATAACGGCATCGTAGAGGTCTTTTGTAGCATCTGCGAGTAACTGGTCAAGCAGGGCACGTTCTTGGTTCGGTGTGGCATGTTCCTGCCCCATGTAACCCCAACAGTAATCGGGTATTTCACCCTTCAGGATATCTACATAGCTACGTATCTGAGCTTCTTGGGTTTTAAGACTTTCACCCTTCTTTTTTTGTTTGTCGCTGCTCACCCTTATGACGGGAGCAAATCGTAAGCGTTCCATCTTCTTAGCCTTTAAGTAATACTTTTCGTACCCGATGTAATGACCATGTAGCACCATCTAAGGTACTAATTCCTTTTCGATTTAACTCATCCGCCACCTGTTGCAATGTGCGCTGTTTACCGTACCTGTTCCGGCGACGTAGTAACTGCAATTGCCGTATCAGTGCCTGACCATCAGGGGTATCACGGTAACCTTTGCGGCCTTCACATTTGCCGGTGCGGTTACGCATACGGTCACGGCTTGCCTTGAGCTTTGCAACCAACATGCTTTTGTCAAACTCGGCTGCAGCACCAAGTACCTGCCGAATGAACTTGCGGGTTGGACTGTCGTCAACAAGGTCTGCACCTTCTTCGGCACTGATGAGGGCAAAACCTTTACTTTGGAAGTCCCTCACAATTGTTTCTTGAATCATGAGGTCACGTGCCAGCCGGTCTAACCGTTCGATTAGTACAGTGTGTATACCATGACCGTTCTGTTCCAGTGCCAGAAATAACTCGGCCAGCACTGGCCGGTCATACTCTGTGCCGCTAATATCTTCACGGTACACTGTTGCAATGGTCATGCCGTGAGCAGTGGCATAATCGGTACATGCTTTTAACTGCCGAGGGAAGCCATCGCCTGCAACTTGCGTGCTGTCTGAAACACGTAAGTAGGCATAGCATTGGTTTGGAATAATTTGTTTAACTTTCATGTGCGTTGAATTTTAAGGATTTCCATGTCCTGTAGGTTTAACGTTCGACAATTGGGAGGGGGTTGTTCCGCAGCCTCCTTCCTTCATTTTAAGGCATTTATACCTTAATTTAATAGAATTTGTAATTAAATCAAAACGGCATTTTTTTGTTGCTGGTTTACAGGCAGTTAGTAAATTTCCTAGCTCAGAAATTGCAGATTTCCAACAACTTCGGGCTGAACCCCGATACATATTAATAATTTTGTTATTATATTTGTACATCAGCTTAATCAAAGCTGTGCTACCTCTAATCACGGAAGAGGTTTGGCTACAACCTTAAGAACACACACGAGCTTGGTCTTTGACCCTTTAAAATTGCTATATGGCAACGTTAAAAGACATACGTATTGCAAGGGGCTTGACGCAGCATGATGTTGCTAACATCATTGGGTCTTATGCCTCTGTGGTCAGTAATTATGAAGCTGGTAACACATTGCCAGACCTAGAAAATATGGTCATTTTGGAAAATCATTTTCAAACTCGCATTGAATGGCCTGAACCACTGTAAACGGCAAATAACAATGTACGTTTTTTCGCAAATAAGAATGTACTACAATTAGCAAATAGCGATGTACGCATTTTAGCAAATAGTGATGTACATCTTTCTTGGGGAAGGTGTGTTTTTCTCAG
>Ga0209723_1000536_pt1 | contig 69919 bp, 55 predicted proteins | sample BiotimSIPDNA_2_FD_185750 | JGI IMG/M metagenome (GOLD analysis project Ga0209723, IMG submission 185750) | Anaerobic biogas reactor microbial communites from Washington, USA - Biogas_R2 time_0 SIP DNA (SPAdes) (version 2) | ecosystem: Engineered > Bioreactor > Anaerobic > Unclassified | place... | reverse complement strand
GTCCAGCCTACAATAGTCCAACTCTCGCCCGATCGCCACTCGACGCTTCTCTGGTTGTCCCCAACCCCCGGCAAACCAGCCCTACCACCGCTGACAAACTGGTACCGATCCTGACTGTCGCTGACACCGGTTGGCGACAGCCAATGGTGGAGAGTGCCCCGCTAACTCGCAGTTTGCACATGCTCAGAGATTATCGAGCGGCACTCCTCGCATCGATGTATCCGAGCCATGGCTCCGAAAATCCCGGGGTGTGGGGCAGCGCCCCGCGTTTGCGTATCAGCGGCATATTCCAAAGGCAGCCGCGATGATATTCGCGTCCGAGAACTGTCCGAGAACTGGTGGTACAGCAGGGGATTTCATGTAAAATGTGGAAAGTGGGGTGACCGAGGGCCCCTTCGCGGTTGTTCCGTAACTTCCATTCTATAAACCACTTAAGTCAACTTCCCTCTGTCAACGCTGACAGTAACCGGATGGCCTCCGGAGCCGAAGGTTACAGGTTCGAATCCTGTCGGGGATGCTCATAAAGCCTTGTCAGATAACGACTTCTGGCGAGGCTTCTTTTGTTGAGTTTGTCGGCGCGAATCACTTTTCGCAAAAATTCGCATAAACCGCCCCTCGGCGTTCCGATGATGGGCCGCCAACCGCGACACGCTCCGCCGCCCCGGCACCACGTGCGACGAGCCCAACGCCTCCTACCTCGCGGCCGGCCACGTCGACGCCAAGGCACGATTCCTCCGGGACCTGATCCGCGGGCTCCATGCCGCCTCACCCACATGCCTCGGCGCAATCTTCTCCTACGACCTCCAGAACGAATTCTGCTACCACGGCGGCCCGCCCTTCACCCTCACCACGGGAGCCCTGGAGGCCGCCAACGGTATTGGACCTACGATACTCACGAACAAAGCGACCAGATATGGCACGCCCGCGACGGGCAGGATGCGATCTACGCAGCCTTGAGCCAAAGAAAGTAGTAGGCACGCTCCGCCGTGCCGTCCGCAGAATCGGTAATCACACCACCACCGCAATGCTGGGTTGCGTATCACACCGTTGTACAAGTCCCGGTAACGCCGGCTTTCGTAAGTTGCGGCCTTCTTCCTCGCTTTGGAGTCGGTCAGATACTCGTCTGCCAGCACGGCGAAACCAGTGTCGAGCCAGTCCTGGGCGCCGGACAACTCACATGAGAGCGATCACGATCTTCGAGAGTCTTCTGATCACGATCATCGAGGGGTGGATGTCGCGTGATACGCGGGGCAAGTACCGATGGCCTCTTCTCTGTACTGTGGTGGGGTAACCGAGTTCGCTGCATGGTTCATGGTCGTCGTGGCTGGTTGTTGGATGATCGCAACTGCATTCAGTTTCTCAGGAAGGCGCGAATTGCCTCGTTGACGGCATCGGGCGCTTCGAGGGGCGACATGTGGCCGGCGCCGGCGATCTCCACGAGCCGGGCGTGGGGAATTGCCTGGGCAATCGTTCGCATCTCTTCGACGGTGGAGATGGCATCCTCCTCGCCGACCACGACGAGTGCGGGGCAATCGATCTGTGGAAGGAGCGAGCTGGCGTCGATCCGCTTGGCCATTCCTAGCGCCGACGCGGCGATTCCCTGGGGGGCGGCGGCCATCATCACCTGCCGGGTCTGGTCGATGATCTCCGGTCTGTTTGCGATCGTGTCCTTGCCGAACAGCTTGGGAACCATGCCGTCGACGAGCGCTTGAGGGCCTTCGGCAAGTACCTTGGCCGCCGTGGTGCGACGCGCCTGGGCGACTTCGGGCGCGTCGCAGAGCGCTCGGGTGTCGCAGAGGACCAGGGCGCGGAGTCGATCCCGGTGACGTTTGAAGAACTCCCAGGCAACGTAACCGCCCATGGACAGCCCGCAGAAGACGACCGGCTCGGCGACGTCCAGACCGTCGAGCAGCGCCGCCAGGTCGTCGGCCATTTGGGCCATGGCGACCGTCCCCTCCGTCACGTCACTTTGGCCGAAGCCGCGCAGGTCGGGAGCCACGACACGACAAACGTCAGTCAACCCTGCGATTTGCCCCGACCACATGGAGTGGTCCAGGGGGAACCCGTGAACCAAAAGCAGTGGGGTGCCTTGGCCTTGGTCGATGGTGGCGAGTTCGACATCGCCGACGGGGATTCGTTTCATGGATTCTCTCATTTGGCTATCAAGGGCACTGGCCGTCCACCCTACTTGATTTTCTGCTCGCTTGCCGCTTTGCGAAACAGTTCGTACTTCTGTCGGATCAGTCCGGAATGGGGTGAGAATTCGACGGCCTTCGCCTGGGTTTCGACGGCCTTGCCGATATCCTTCAGCCCGTAGAAATAGACGTGGGCCAGGGTATCGAGGCAGGCCCCTGACTCGGGGCGCAACTCGACGGCCCGGAGCGCGTGTTTCAGCGCCTCCTGCATGTCCCCCGTTGTGTTCCCCACGACCCAGGCAAACTCATTGTGGGCCGAGGCATCTTCTGGAGCAGCATTTGCCTCCTGGCGAAGCCGCCCGGCGGCGGTTTCGATCATCGCGGTCACGTTCTTGCGAACCGGTTCCTCCAGATCTGGTATGCGGTACAGGGCGATCAACGAATCCAATTCGTTCGGATCGTTCTTGAGTGCATCCAGCAATTCGGCACGGAGTTTTTCGTCCTCACTGCGGTCCCTGGCCAGGCAGGCGAGGAAGAAGTGTTTGCGGGCGCGGACCTGTTCGGTCGAGAGAATGTCGGAGCCTTTCAGACGTTCCCCGCCCAGCGAGCCGAGGGTCGCGTCCAATGCAGCGACAGCCTCCGCGTCGCGTCCAGCGTCGTGGAACATTTCAGCGAGTTCCCAGTGAGCGTAGGAGATGAACCTGGCGTCTCCTGCCTCCGACACCTTCTTATACACTTCGGCTGCCCAGTCAATCATACCTCGCGACTTGAAATAGTCGGCCATCTCGAAAGAGAAAGAAGCCGGCGACTCGGGATGTGCGAACGCGAGTTGCTGAGCCCGTTCGAAATGCTTTCGAGCCGGGTCCGACTCGCCGCGGAGGGTTTCGGAGTAGGCCAGCGTGCAGAGCAGGGCGACAACCACCCGTTCACCGGTTCTGGGAGACCGTTGCCGGAGAAGCGACTCTTCCTCTTCCACCAGATTGCGGAACGGAGCCGGGTCCGCTTTCGAATCCGAATCCAGCCGGGCAAAGTCGACGAGCCAGCGAGCAGCTTGCCGACCGCTCTGTTTCAACTCGGCGTCGACCGCCTCCTGCATGCGAGTCCGTCCTTGGTCGTGGACCGGCCAATTATTCAGAATGGTCGTTGCGATATACTTCGACATGATGACGGAGTTCTCGATATGCGCCAGCCGGCACGCCGCCCGATACCCTTGGCCTTCGGGGAGCGTCATGAGGACTCGAACCCTCAGAAGCTGGTCCTCGGTTGCCAGGTCTGAGTATTCTGCCAGCGTGTTCTTGACGCGTTCCGAGTCGGTCTCTCGAACCACCGGCATCTCGATGGTACGCAGCAGATATCGCGCCCGGGCAGCGATCTCCAGGTCGGGGTCGTTGGCCGCAATCGTCAAGGCGTTGTAGGCTGCCTCACCCAAATCGGCGAGTCTCTCCTGGGCTCGGTCCCGCACCGCAAAGTCCGGATCGCCCAACTGTTCGATCAGGGAGGCGATGTCCTCGCCGGAAGGCTGGTCGGATGCCGCGGAACTCGTTGCGAGGAAGCCGAGCACGGAGAATGCCAGCAACAGGCATCCCGCTGGCACGAGCGCCGCTGGTCGGTTGTGGATCACGTATTCCTCTCCGTAAGCATTGTTGCCACCTTCGCTTAAGAATACCGCGAAGCCCCACGGCGGGGCAACCACTCGGGACGTTGCCCGGGGTACTCCCAACTGCTATCGATTCGATTTGCCCCATTCGACTAGAATGCGGGCCTCCATCCCAGACACCACCACAGATCGCTGATGGCAGTTCAGCAGGAATCTCCCGCCACCCCCACAACCGAAGCGGACATGCCGCCGGTCCGGAAGATCGGGCAATCTCGCCCCGAGGAGCCGGCCGTGCCGGTTTACCGGCATTTCCTGTCGGGAGATCCGGGCGAGTTCCGCCTCGGCGTGCGACTCCGTCTGGGCCTGGCTGCTGCTGCCATGGTCGGCGTATTCGGCGCTCCGTGGTTGGCCGGACAACTCCCGTCGCCCCTAATTTCGATCAGCATGGCGATTTTCGCGGCACTGGCCTGCGTGCCCTTGGCCGCACTGGTGGCGCGGTGGGCCGGCCGATCGAGCGGCCTGCTGACGGGCCTGCTGGCGATTGCCGGATGGATGGTCCTGTCGTGCTGCGCTGCTCCCCCCGTGGTGCTCGCCGCAGGCTCGGCCAGCGCGGCGATCCTGGTCTACGGTCTGGCGGAGTTGCCGCACCGAAATCCGATACTCGGCCGCCCCGTGGCCGCGGTCCTGTTCTATCTTGGTGCGGGCCTCGCCTGTGCGACTGCCGGTCCGGCAGCCCTGGCCCCGATCGCCGCGGTGTGTTTGGGAACGATGCTCGGCAATGAGAACTCACGAGGTACCCGTTTCTTCATTTCGCCCCCTGGCCTAGCCATCTTGGGGATCGGCCTGGCGCTGGGCATCTTCACTCCGGCAATTGTTGGGCCTTCGGGTCCCCTTTGGCCACAATGGCTCGCGGTGGCAGGCCTTCTGGCGGGAATGGCGTGGACGTGGGGGCTGGTCCGCACTGGGCACGGGGCCAGTCCGTTCGGACGCCTGCTGACGAGTTGGCTGCTCGGCCCCTCTCTGTTGGGCGTCGCAGGGGTGATCTCCGTAGAACTGCTAACGGCAGTCACTCTACCCGCCTGGGCCGCGGTGGTCGGCCCGTCTCTGATCCGCCTGCGACGAGGTTTTCGGCGATGGGGCCTCAGTTCGCTGTAAGACCAGTCCCTTCTCTTCCAGCAGCCGTACGATGCGTTCCCGTTCCGCACGGGGTACGGTGATCTGAGTGAACTGACGATTGTGGCTGGATAGGACAAGAGTGTCGACAGCCCAACGGTCCCACCGGAACGTGGCAAGCCGGTGGTAAGGCGTAAAACGGGTTGCAGCTTCGATCAGCCCATTCTTGGCAAGTTCGACGACTCCTGGCCCGGTATTCCACCAACAATGAGTCATGAGCAAGGATGCAACCAAGCCGACAAAGAGCGGATGGAGCCAGTCGAGTAGATCGTAGGCGGCGGGAGTGGCCCGATGAGCGCGAGAGGCTGCCATGTAGATCGCCGCGGCGACATACAGCAGAAGGAGGGCGATCCACTGAATTCGGGCAAAACGGAGCCCGTGTGCAGCAACCTTGAAGACTACTTTGCCGACAAGCCTTTCAACTCTCCGGCGAGCCGCGCAGCGGTGAACCAAGGAGAGAATGAAGCATGCACTGACAACCAGGGCGTCGAGCAAGAAATGGAATCTCGTCGGCGAATCCCAGGAACGAATGACCGGCAGTCCCGCAGCCAATCCGACGGCGGTAAGCACCATGGCAATCAGCAGGGCGCGGATGCTGAATTGGACGGAAGTAGCCATGGCTGGCCTCACCTGGACCGCGGCATGACGGCACATTCTACCCGTTCGCGTCAGGCGTGAATCGCTTCAGTCCGGGGATCAGAATGAGGGCGGTTGAAAAAGGGCACCCAGATGCACGTATCAATCAGCACCAGTTCCGTCGGCAGCGACATCACGTTGTGATTCCGTCTCCGCTCTTTCCAGGTCTTGCCAGTTGTCCTGGATCCGAATCTGTCCCGACAACTGTTTTAGTTGCATCCGCCGCGCGTACCGAACGTAATCATGCATTGCCACACGAAGAGCCTCGGCAGGATCGCTCTGCTTGGTCAACTCCTGCAAGTCGGCCAGCTCTTCATCGGTAAGGTGAACGGTGGTTGGCATATCGAACGCTCCTGAACGAGAGCCATGCTTTGCCCCATTATGGCATACAATCGTCGTGAAAGGCAACCGACAAACGGCGTCTCGCTTGCGACGCGGCAAAGGCCCTTTCTACCTCTTGAGCGACGCCAACACGTCCTGGGGCTCCACGTCGCCGACCAGTTCCACGTGTCCCAGCCGCGAGGGCAGGACGAAACGCAATCGGCCGTGCTCCACCTTCTTGTCGTGCATCATCTTCTTGAGAACCAGGTCCGGATCGACGTCCGGGACTTCAGTCGGCAGTCCCACGGCCGTGAGCAGCCTCTCTTGCCGGTCCGTGAGTTCCGAATCGATCCGCCCAAGCCGTTCGGCCAGGCGGCTGGCGCAGAGCATGCCGATCGCCACGCCTTCGCCGTGGAGCAGTTGCCCGTAGCCGGCCAGGGCCTCGAAGGCATGGCCGAAGGTGTGGCCGTAGTTGAGCACGGCCCGCAGACCGGTGGTTTCCCGCTCGTCCTGGCGGACGACGTCGGCCTTGAGCCGGCAGCACTGGGCGATCACGCCGCGGAGCAAATCGTGATCGCCCGCGTTGATCCGCCCGACTTCGGCTTCGAGTTGCTCGAACAGGGCGGCGTCGAGAATCACGCCATATTTCACGACTTCGGCCATCCCGGCGCGGTACTCGCGGCTGTCGAGGGTGTCGAGCGTTCTCGTATCGATCAGCACGCCGATCGGCTGGAGGAAGGCACCGACCATGTTCTTGGCCTTGGGCAGATTGATTCCCACCTTGCCGCCCACGGAACTATCGACCTGGGCCAGCAGGCTGGTGGGCACCTGGAAGAAGCGAATGCCCCGGGCGTAGGTGGCGGCGATGAAGCCGGCCAGGTCGCCGATCACGCCCCCTCCGACGGCCACGACGACGCTGCGGCGATCGGCTCCCATCTCGAGGACGGCGTCCCAGAGGCCGGCGGCCGCTTCGATCGACTTGCTCGGCTCGCCCGGCTCGACGACGATCATGTCGACATTGACGTCTTGGGCCGCGAGGCTCTCGGCCACCTTGTGGGCATGGGGTTCTTCGACGTGCGAGTCGGTGAGCACCACGGCGTGGGTAGCCCGTCCCTGTTCGAGCAGAAAGCTCCCCGCCTCGGCCAGATTGTTCTCGCCGATGCGAATGTCGTAACTCCGTTCGGCCAGCTCGACACGGACGGTTTCGTTGGTTTTGCTCACGAATGGACTCCTCGCAGTCGTTCGACGTCGGCGGCAGTCACGGTAATGGTCCGGCAGAAGCCCGCGTGCAGCCGGACGTAGTCCAACTCGGCGGCAGCGGAAGCGTCGGCATGGAGCGATTTCTCGATCCGTGCTTTCTCCTCGGCCGAGAGATGTGCCAGTTCGGCGGGCCAGATCGTCTTCTGCTCGATCACCAGGGCATCGCGATAGGGGTCGAAGGGCTCGCCCATCGAAAGTCTCCACAATAGACGACTCAAACCACACCACTTCGGGAAGGTCCCATTATAGGCCCAATCCAGGCCACGCGGCAGGCCCTCGTGGGTGACGCCTGCCGGGTGTCACCGTCGCCTCTTCGGTGAGGCGACCATGTGGGAAGTCGACGGGATGCGGAAAACGCCGATCCATTGGGGCCCGCACACTTCGCACCCGGCAGGTGCGACCCGCAGGGCCTGTTACGCCCAGTCAAACGGAAACGGCATCACCTGATCCAGCCGCTTGGCGCCCGCGGCGACCATCACCAGGCGGTCGAAGCCCAGGGCCACGCCCGCGGATTGGGGTAATCCTGCCTCCATCGCAGCCAGCAGGCGACAGTGTTCCGGCAGAGGTTGTTTGCCGTCGGCCACGCGGGCCGCGTTGTTCGTTGCGTTTCGCCGCCGCAGTACCTGCGGATCGAGGAGTTCGTGGTATCCGTTGGCCAGTTCCATACCGGCGACGAACAGTTCGAAGCGTTCCGCCACCGGCGGGTCTTCCTCGCGAACTTGCGCCAAGGCCGATTGCGAGGCCGGATAGTCGTAGAGGATCGCGGGCTGATCTTGCCCCAGGTGAGGCTGCACTTGCTCGACCAGGATGAGATCGAGCCAGCCGTCGCGATCGTCGTGGCGGAGGCTCTCGGGAGGCGTTCCCGTTCTCAAAGTTGCCGCTCGCAAAGCCGACAGCGGGGCCGTCAGCGGGTCGATTTCGGCGTGTTCCAGAAACGCCTGCCGATAGCTCACTTGCCGGGCGGGGCCCCGCTGGAGTACCGCCTGGCACAATTCGTCGAGCAGATTCATGCCCTCAGTCAGGCCGTCGCCGGCGCGGTACCATTCGACGAGGGTGAACTCCGGGTTGTGGAGCGGCCCAAGCTCTTCTTGCCGGAAGGCCTTGGTGATCTGATAGATCGCTTGGCCGCCTGCCGCCAGAAGCCGTTTCATGGCGAATTCGGGCGACGTCTGCAGGTAGCAGACCTGTTTGCCCACCTGGACCGCGAAGGGGTCCAGGTGGCGATCGACGACCGTGTCGGCCGAGAGGAGGGGCGTTTCGACTTCGAGGAAGCCGCGACGGTCGAAGAAGTCACGGGTGCGGCGGAGCAGTTCGGCGCGGAGGCGCAGCGCGGGCCAATCGGCCGTGGGGCCCCATGTCGACGAATCTGGGGGCTCGCTGTCGCTCGCCCCCAACCACCCTGGCTCTGACATTGCCGGTGGACTACTCTTTCACGCGTTCGATGTACTCGCCGGTGCGGGTGTCGATCTTGATCATCTCACCCGACTCGACGAAGTTCGGCACGATCAGTTCGGCGCCCGTTTCGAGCTTGGCCGGCTTGGTCACATTGGTCGCCGTGTTGCCGCGAACCGCCGGTTCGCAGTATTCGATTCGCAGGACGACATGGTTGGGGGGCGTGATGCCGATCGGGTTGTTGTTGAACAGCAGCATGCTGCAGTTCATGCCCTCCTTGAGGTACTTCCAGGCGTCGTCGACGGTGTCCATGCCGAGTTCGTACTGCTCGTAGCTCTCGTTGTCCATGAAGAAGAAGGTGTCGCCCTGCCGGTAGAGGAATTGGGCCTGGATCTCGGTGATGTCGGCCGCGTCGAGCGAATCGCCGCTCTTGTAGGTGCGATCGAGGACCGTGTTGCGGATCAAGTGGCGGAGCTTGCACTTATAGAGCGCCTGCCCTTTGCCCGGCTTGACGAAATTGCACTCGATCATCAGATATGGATCGCCGTCGATCTGGACTTTCAGACCCTTGCGAAAGTCGCTTGTGTTGTAGGAAGGCACGTTTCTTCGTCCTCGACTGAAAAAAGCCGCGTGATTTGGATTCCCACGAGCCGCCGGCGAGCCGAGCCGCTTCTTGCGGCAGTGCGGGTGTGATACGATTGTCTGTTCTACGGTTACGGTGGCCCGACGACCAGGATAACGACCTTGTTCCATCGAGCAGATCCCCGCGAAGGGGCGGCCCAATCTGGGTGGCAGACGGTGTTGGCTGAGGCAGTGACGGACCCCCAAGAACTCTGTCGCATTCTCGCTCTGCCCGCCGTACTGGCCGAAGAAGCTCACCGTGTTGCCGGCCCGCTCCGGTTGCTCGTACCCAGGCCCTATCTGGACCGCATCCGCCGCGGCGATCCAGACGATCCGCTGCTCCGCCAAGTCTTGCCGATCGGGGCGGAGTCGGAGGTCGTGGAGGGGTTCAGCCGGGACCCGCTCCGCGAAGATCAGGCGACGTTCACTCCCGGTCTGCTCTCCAAGTACCGAGGCCGATCCCTCATCGTAACAACTGGCCGTTGCGGCGTCCATTGCCGATTCTGCTTCCGACGACATCACCCGGCCCCCGCCCTGGATGGGGATGAAGACCGGCTCGAAAGGGCACTCGATCATCTGGCTCGGGACCGTTCAATTCACGAAGTGATCCTCAGCGGCGGCGACCCGCTGGTCCTTGAAGACGACGTCCTCTGCAAGTTGGCCGAGAGAGTTTCGCGAATGGAAGGGATCCGCAGACTGCGGATTCATACGCGGATGCCGGTGGTTGTGCCGCAACGGGTGACCGATGCCCTGCTGGCGGGAATCAGGCAAGTTCCCCTGGCCGTGGTTATGGTTCTCCACGTCAACCATCCAGCCGAAATCGATGGGGACGTTGCCCAGGCGATTGGCCGGCTCGTCGACGCTGGAATTCCTCTACTAAGTCAGAGTGTGCTGCTTCAGGGGGTGAATGATCAGTGCGACATCCTCGCCGAACTGTACGAACGCCTGATCGATCTGCGCGTGACCCCCTACTATCTGCATCAACTCGACCGAGTGTCGGGGGCGGCGCACTTTGAAGTCCCCGAAAAGAAGGGTGTCGAGTTAATCACGGGGCTTCGTGCCCTGCTGCCTGGCTATGCCGTGCCGCGTTATGTCCGCGACATGCCAGGGAGTCTCAATAAGCAGGTCCTGGCTTGAGCATTAGACCGGCAGTCCTATCCGTCCGCCTGCCAGGTCTCCCGGACAAATCTTGAGTCCATCCGGGAAGATTGGGGCACTGTTGCCGGTCGTATGCCGTCACGGATGCCCTAATGTTCATCTTTCCCCAATACGGCGCACTTATCCCGGTGCGCCAAATTCTCACGGATAGCCTGCGGCCGTCCGATGTAAATGCAAGCAGTCCAGGGAAGATACGTTGTTTACGCTGTATTTCGGGGCTGTCTGTAAGGCCGGAAGACAGGATTGTGTCTGGGCCTGCGGGTGATGAAGTCGACGTAAGTCTGCCACGGACCGGCTGGGAAGGCATACTTTTGAACACAAACGGACCTCTCGTGGCAAAACCATCAGCCAACCATCTGCGTATCTTCCGTGAGGAAACGAGTCGTACGGACCGGAACGAATCGGTGCTCGTGGGCAGCCTGCCCGAAGTGCAGCGGGCCTTCCAAGAGCTGACCGGTTGGTCGCTCCGATACGAATCCGGCCCGGTGCCGAATAAACCGACCGGCCTGACGTGGTCCACCCCGGTTACCCCGGGACGCGGAATGCCTCCGGGACACCTCAGGCTTACCAAGGTCGGTTCGGAGGGTTCGCTCGAAGAGGGCGCTCCACCTGACGAAGTGCGGCGGCTCGGCTCGGCGCTCGGCGGCATGATCGCAGAACTCCTGGGGACCCACCACGCACTCTGGCTCCGCGAAGCGGAACTGGCGGCGGGCGTGCCCGTCGTGGCCGGTCCCTACGAAACGGAACATCTGGCGGTCCGGCTCCAGGCGGTCTTGAAGAGCGGCGCCGAGTCGGTCGGCTGTCCAGCCGCCGGGCTCTACCTGCTCGACGAGGCAACCACCAGTCTGAAGTTGCGGTCCAGTTTCGGCATGCCGCGGGAACGACTCGCGGAGCCGGCACGGCCCTTGCAGGGAGCCCTTGCCGACCTGGAAGCCATGCTCGGCCATGCGGTCGTGCTCACCGATCTCGATCGGCAGACCCATTGGAATCCGCCGGAGGACTTCGCCGCGGCCGTGTGCGTACCGGTTTGCACGCCGACCACCATCCTCGGCACGCTGTGGATGTTCTCCAACGAGCCGCGTGATTTCACCGACCGCGAAACGAGTCTCGTCGAGGTCATCGCCGGGCGGCTGGCCGCGGATTTGGAACGAGAGAACCTGCTTCGCGAAGGAACCGAGTCGTCGGACTGGAAACGCGAGCTTTCGGCCGTACAACGACTTCAACGCAATCAACTGCCCACCATCGCGCCCTTGTTGGAGGGTTGGGACGTTGCGGGCTGGACCGATCAAGCCGGCACCGTCGGCGGGGACTTCTTTGACTGGTTCGCATTGTCCGGCGGAATGCTGGCCGCGGCCGTGGGCGACGTGGCGGCTCGGGGTGTGGAGGCGGCTTTCGCCGCCAACACGGTCAAGGCGGCCACCCGTGCTCACGGCCAGTACCACCGCAACCCCGAAGCCCTGCTGAAAGCCGTCAACCTGACGCTATGGACCGGCGCCTCGGGCGATCAGTTCGCACACATGTTCTTCGGACTGGTGGAGACGGCCACCGGCATGGTCCGCTATGCCTGTGCCGGCAATCCGTCGGTCCTTCGCCTTTCGGCGGGAGGTTGGGAATCGTTCACCGAAATCGCGCCCCAGCTTGGAGAGAGCCCCGAGACGGCCTACCCGGAGCGGATCTGTCTGCTGACGCCGGGCAATACCATGGTCATCCTCAGCGAAGGCGCCCGCAAGGCGAAGAACGCTCAGGGGCTCGCCGTCGACGAGAGCCAAATCGCCGAAGTCCTTGCGCGGCATCAGGACGCCCCGGCGGCAACGATTGTTCAGATTGCCACAGAGTTTCTCGGCCAGCACCGGGCGGTCGACGCTCGTCACGATCGAACCATTCTGGTGATCAAGCGGACGGCCGGTTGACGGCGTCCGGAAAACGACTAAATTGGAGGTCTCCGTTAGGCGTTTCGCGGGCCGCCCCGACTACCCTCCAGCGGGGATCGGTTGGCGGGGGGCACACCTGTGTTGTGGTTGGCATTCGGCCCACGAGACGTGCCACTTTGCGGGAATGGCGGAATTGGCAGACGCGCTAGGTTGAGGGCCTAGTGGGGTGTAACCCCATGCAGGTTCAAGTCCTGTTTCCCGCACTGTTACAGCATAAGGACTTACGTCAATTCGACGTGAGTCCTTTTTGTGTTTCTTGTTGCCGAATCTGACACAAATCCACGATAAGGTCGTTTTCCGCACAGGTGATCAGGCGGGGCACATATCAATACTGACCGTGGCAGCGTGAAAGAAGCAACGATCGGCGACGGTCGCTGTTCGGCATTTCTGTTCCGCTGCTCAGCGCTTGGGTAATCCTACGCCGGGGACAATCTCGCACGGTAGCGCCAAGAGGTTGTCGACACCGGATACGCTCGGGGGATCGGAACGCACGGCAAGGGACCGTGCCGAGCGGTTCTTGCACCACCTCTGCGAAATTGGTCCAATGGGGCCACCCACCCTTTCGAGTGCCTGCCTCCCCAGCGAGCGAAGCGAGCGAGAGGGCGGGGAGGGGTAAGGAGGTGGCAGTCGATGGCAACGTCGAACGTCGCGCCACAGAGGGGTAGGCAATCGTTCACCAACGAGCTTCCCGAGGAGGTCAACCGATGGGTCGCGAGACCATGACATCACGCCAGCGCCTTCTCACGGCGCTCAACCACGAGCAACCCGACCGGGTGCCGATCGATCTGGGGGGCAATCAGACCGGGATTCACAAGTTCGCCTATCGGGCGCTGCTCGACCACCTGGGAATCGCCGATGAACTGACGATCATGGACCAGGTGCAGCAGTTGGCCAAGCCCTGCGAGGCCTTGTTGCAGCGGCTGCACGTCGACACCCGCTACATTGCGGCCGGTGCGGCCGAGACGTTTGACGGGCGGATCCGGACGGCCGAACGCAACGGGCGGACCTGGTACGACCTGACGGACGAATTCGGCGTCACCTGGTCGATGCCGTCCGACCAGCCGCTCTACATGGATATCAGCTACCACCCCCTGGCCGACGCCACCATCAAGGACATCCGGCACTATCCCTTCCCCAAGGGCGACGATCCGAGCCGTTTCAAGGGTCTGCGGGAGCGGGCGTTGCACTTGAGAGAAAACACGCCCTATGCCGTCGTCAGCGGCATCTCCGGCGTGGTTTACGAGACCTGCTGGTATCTGCGGGGGCTGGAGACATGGTTCATGGACATGGTCAGCCAGCCCGAGTTCTGCGCCGCCCTGCTCGACCAGACCCTCAAGTTCTGGATGGACTGGTTCCGGCTGTTTCTCGACGAGGTGGGCGACTTGGTCGACGTGATCATGATCGGCGACGATCTGGCCGGCCAGACGGGCCCTCTGTTCCGGCCGACCGTCTATCGTGAGCTGGTCAAGCCCCGCCAGCAGCGGCTCGCCCAGTGTATTCGCTCGCGGACGGAGGCCAAGATCTGGTACCACACCTGCGGGGCCTGCACCGAGTACATTCCCGACCTGATGGAAAACGGCGTCGATATTCTCAACCCGGTCCAGATCAGTGCCGCGGGCATGGAACCGAGCGGCTTGAAGGCCCGGTTCGGGGAGCAACTCACCTTCTGGGGCGGCGCGATCGACGCCCAGCACGTCCTGCCTTCTGCCACGCCCGAGAAGGTCCGCGACGACGTCCGCCGCAACCTGGAGGCTTTCATGCCGGGCGGCGGATACGTGTTCAACAACGTCCACAACATCCAGGCAGGCGTCCCACCGGAGAACGTTCTTGCCCTGTATGACGCCGCCTACGAGTTCGGGTTCTATGGACCATAGGGTGAACGTAGGGTGGGCCAAGTGAACCATGAAAGGAGGCGAGTGAATCGCCGGACACGCTAGCCGGTATGGGCGATCGTGCACAACCGTAACGCGAACGCGGCCCACCATGTTGCGGATGCCGTTTGAGGACGGCCACATCACGCCGGAAGAGATTCCTGATGCGCGATGGGGCGGAATCCGGTCAGATGCGCGTCGCAGCAAATGGAACACACATCCCGGTGGGCCGCAACTGGCGAACTGGTTATTCACGCGCCGATGAGATAGAGTGATAATCGCTGTTGAACGCATTCCCTGTTGGTCCGTTTTGGCCCACCCTACATTGCAGGTGCACCATGTTTCGATCCAAGATACGTAACACTGCTGCTGCGTGGTTTCTTGTTCTCGTCGTCGGGCTCTGTTCGCATCTTCCCGCCCAGGACTCGGCCTCTATCGCCAAGCAGTTCAAGAGCCCGTCGCGCGACTATGCCTCGGCGCCGCTCTGGGTCTGGAACGACATGCTCACCGAGGAGCAGATTGTCTCGACGCTGGAAGACCTGGCCGGGCAAGGGGTGAAGCAGGCCTTCGTCCATCCGCGACCAGGCCTGATGACTCCCTACCTGGGCAAAGATTGGTTCCGGCTGTGGAAGGTGGCCCTGCGCGAGGCCGAACGGCTGGACATGAACATCTGGATCTACGACGAGAACTCCTACCCGTCGGGCTTTGCCGGCGGGATCGTTTCCGAGGCCATGCCCGAGGCACGGGGCAAGCGGCTGGATATCAAGCAGGTCGACGCGGCGCCCGGGGCGAGCGAGAACCTGATCGCCGTGTTTCGCATCGACGGGGAGAAGTATGAGGACGTGACCGGGAAGGTGCAGGCCGGCGAAGAGTTGCCGAAGGGGCCGTATCTGGCGTGCTCCTATTCGCTCTCGCCGACGGGTGGCTGGTTCGGCGGCAAGTTCTACGTCGACCTGCTCCATCCGGGCGTTACCGAGAAGTTCATCGACGTGACCATGGAGGCCTATCGACGGGAGATCGGCGACCAGTTCGGCAAGCGGATGCCCGGCTGGTTCACCGACGAGCCGCACCTGGCCCCGGGCGGCGGGTTGCACTGGACGCCCGGTCTGCCGGAACTCTTTGAGAAACGCTGGGGCTACAGCCTCATCGAGAATCTGCCCAGCCTGATTCGGCCGGTGGGCGACTGGAAGCGGGTTCGCCACAACTACTACCAGTTGCTGCTCGAGCAGTTTATCGACCGCTGGGCGAAGCCCTGCTACGAGTATTGCGAGAAGCATGGGATCGAGTTCACCGGCCACTACTGGGAGCACGGCTGGCCCGACGCGGGTCACGGCGGCGACAACATGGCCATGTATGCCTGGCACCAGCGCCCGGCCATCGACTGCCTGATGAACGAGTATCAGGAAGGCCCCCATGCCCAGTTCGGCAACGTGCGGGCGGTGCTGGAGCTGGCCAGCGTGGCCAACCAGATGGGCTGCGAGCGGACGCTGTGTGAGGCCTACGGCGCCGGCGGTTGGGACCTGCGGTTTGAGGACATGAAGCGGATCGGCGACTGGCTTTACGTGCTGGGCGTCAACACGCTCGACGAGCATCTTTCCTACATCACGATCCGAGGCGCCCGAAAGCGGGACCATCCGCAGTCGTTCTCGTATCACGAGCCGTGGTGGGATTCGTACCACGTGATGGCCGAGTACTTCACCCGGCTTTCGCTGGTCATGTCGCAAGGCAAGCAGGTCAACGAGATCCTGGTTCTGGAACCGACCTCGACGGCCTGGATGTATCAGGGCGATTGGGAGAAACTCGACCCGCTCGGCGAGCGGTTTCAGAAGTTGGTCACCGACCTGGCCAAGGCCCAGGTGGAGTTTGACCTGGGTTGCGAGGACATCATCGCCCGGCACGGTTCGGTGAAGGGCGACCGGTTCGTGATCGGGGAGCGGAGTTATCATACGGTGGTGCTGCCGGACATGGAGAACCTCAACAGTAAGACGCTGGAGTTGTTGAAGGAGTATCGCCGTGGCGGGGGTTTCTTGTTCTTTTGCGGGACTGCACCTGCGCGGGTTGACGGCGTGCTTTCGGAGGCCCCCGATGAACTGGCGCCGTATTTCGAAGCGACCGATCCAGTTAAGGACATTCAGGCTCGGATTCGCCCGGTAAACGATGACAAGATAGACTTCGCGTTTGGAGTGGACGTGTCGCCAACACGTGAAAAGGATTCCAGTGCTGGTGACTACATGAATGAACGTGGAACGCTCTTCCACCACCGCAGACAGGTTGGCAACGGGCAATTCGTCCTGTTGGTGAACACGAGCATCGAATCCGGGCATTACGGCACCTTCCTTGCCCGTGCCGGCGGTACCCAGAAATGGGACTTGCTCACCGGCGAAGTCGAGGCCTATCCGAATGCAATCCGGTTTGATGGCGATTTGATTCAGGCAGATTTTTACCTGCCGCCGTGCGGCAGTCTCCTCCTGTTCCTTGCCAAGGAAGCGCAAGATTCGAAGCCTGCTGACGATCGATCCCTCGATGAATGTGACTGGGTCGAGCCAACTGCTACTCAGCTCCGGCGTACCGAGCCAAATGTGCTTCCCCTCGATTTTGTCGACCTGGAGGTTGCCGGCGAGAAACGCCAGGCAATCTATGTCTGCAACGCTGCGAAACTCATCTTCCAGAAGTACGGCCTCCCTGCGGGTAATCCTTGGAGCCGTGCGGTGCAGTACGGCGATGAATTGATCACCAAGACCTTCCCAGCCGACAGTGGCTTCACGGCAAGCTATCGGTTCACCATCGAAGAGAGCGTTCCCGAGTCGCTGGAAATCGTCATTGAACGGCCCGATCTCTACACGATCTCTTGTAATGGCCAGGCGGTCAAAGCAGCGAAAGACAGGTGGTGGCTCGACAAGGCCTTTGGGAGGATCGATCTGGGTAAGACCACGAAGGTCGGCGAAAACGTCGTGACGCTCAAGGCCGCGCCGCTGACGATCTGGCACGAGTTGGAGCCCGCCTATGTGATCGGCGATTTCAGTGTCGAACCAGCCGCGTCGGGTTTCACGATCAAGCCGACGAGGCCGCTGGAACTTGGCTCGTGGAAGGCTCAAGGGATGCCGCTGTACGGTCACTGCGTGTCGTACACGCAGGAGTTCGACGTCGCCGAGAAGGCCGGCAGTTATAACGTCGTGTTGCCCAAGTGGTACGGCAGCGTGGCCAAGGTGAACGTCAACGGCAAACCGGCCGGTGTCATTGCTTTTCGAACATGGGTGACACCAGTCGGCTGGAAACTCGACGTCACCGACCATATTCGCCCCGGCAAGAACACGATTGAGGTTATTGTCATCGGTACGCTCAAGAACACGCTCGGCCCACACCACGCCGGCGAGATGGTCGGACGAGCCTGGCCCAGCGCCTTCGAGCAGGGCCCCGAAAGCGGTCCGCCGCCAGGTGAGAAGTATCACACGCTGGATTACGGGTTGTTCGAGCCCTTCTTGCTGCTCCAACTGCGTGAGCCGTAGGGTGACACTATGAAAAGCGGAGATCGGCCCGGGTCGTGACTGCCCTTTGGACTCGTGGTAAACCAGTGGTAGTGAATTGACAACACAACCGCTGTTTCCGAGACGTTTGACTCGAGAGCGACCCCCCGTACCTCGCGAATGCCGGCCCACCGGTGACAGCCCCCATCTCTGAAACCGTGCATTGGACCATTCATGGCAGGCAATGCAGACGATGTGCGATGGGTGCCGCAGCATGGTGGGCAGGCGCTCGATTTGCTGTGGTGCCAAGCTCACCTGATAACGGAATCCGTTTCGACGATTTGCGATTGTCGCAATTGGTCCGCTCTTGCCCACCCTACAGCTTCGGCGAAAGGCCCTCGGCGACGAGGCGGAGCTTGTTCCTGTCGACGATTCGCACGCGGCTGCCATCGGTCTCTTCGATCACGCCGGCGTCGATCAGCTTGCGAAGGGTGCGCGAGAAGGTCTCGCTGGTCAGGTTCAGGTGGCTGGCCAGGTGACGCTTGAGGCTGGGCAGTTCGATGGTCTCGGTGTCGTCGGCCTCGGCGTTGAGCAGGTAGCGGGCGACGCGGCTGACGGCGTCGCGGAGAACCACGTCGCCCATCAACCCCACCAGGTGCTGCACCCAGTAAGAGAAACTGGTGATCATCTGCAGGCAGAGCTGGTGATCTTCTTCGAGAGCCCGGCGAAACAGGTCGCGGGGCAGGAGGACGCAGGTCGAATCGGCAACCGCCTCGGCATTCGCGGGCAGTCGAAACCCGCCGAGGGCCGCCATTTCTGCGAAAGTGTCTCCCGGGCCGATCATGTGGAGGGTGTGCTCCTTGCCGCTGCCGCCCGTCTTGAACACCCGGACCAGCCCCGAGCCGACCAGATAGACGCCCGGGCATTCCTGGTTCTCGCGGAAAATCAGGGTGCCTTTCTCGAATTTCACGATTCGCGCGATCCGCAACAGCCGCTCGAAGGCTTGATCCTGAACCTCGGCAAAGAAGCGGCAACTGTGGAGAATCTCGGCAACGTTAAGCGACATAACTCGTGACGTCAAAGAGAATTTCGAGAAACAGACTGCCCGCTTGATGCAGATCAAGGGCCCAGCTAGCCCTCAAGCGTAAGATACCCACGAGCGGGCAGGAAAGCCGACGCAAAGCTCCGATTATAGGTTCGAGCTGGAAAGTCGGCCAGCGACTACCCCGCTGTCGGGGCACACCAACCACCGCATTTCTTCCTTTCATGAGGAGTCGATCGAAGATGTTCTGCAATCAATGCGAGCAAACGGCCAATTGTTCGGGATGTGTTTCCAGCCCTGGTGTCTGCGGGAAGAACGAAGACGTTCAGTCGCTGCAGGAGACCTTGCTGTACGGCGTGAAGGGCATGTGTGCCTATGCGAGCCACGCCCGGCGGTTGGGCAAGAGCGACGAGGCCGTCAATGCGTTCATCGAAGAGGCCCTGTTTTCGACGATGACCAACGTCAACTTCGACATCGGGGTGGGACTCGAGCTCGTCCTGGAATGCGGCAAGCAGAATCTCCGCGTGATGGAGATGCTCGACGAGGGGCACCGCGAGCGGTTCGGCGACCCGTCTCCGGCGGCCGTTCAAGAGGGCACGCAGGCGGGCCCGGGCATTCTCATCTCGGGGCACGACATGGTCGACCTCGACAATCTGCTCAAGCAGTGCGAGGGCACGGATGTGAAGGTCTACACCCACGGCGAGATGCTGCCGGCCCACATGTATCCCAAGCTGCGCGAGCATCCGAACCTGGCCGGCCATTACGGCGGGGCATGGCAGAAGCAGCGGCGCGAGTTCGACGCCTTTGCCGGTCCGGCCCTGATCACGACCAATTGCGTCGTGCTTCCCAAGGAGAGTTACGCAGGGCGCCTGTTCACGACGCGGGTGACGGCCGTCCCCGGCGGGACGCGGATTACCAACGACGATTTCTCGCAGGTGATCGCCAAGGCCAAGCAGTGCGGTCCGCTGCCCGAGGCGCTGGGTCCCAAGCAGACCGTGGGCTTCCATCACAGCGTGATCTTGAACATTGCCGACACGATCGTGCAGGCGGTCAAGGACGGCAAGATCAGCCGGTTCTTCCTGATCGGCGGCTGCGACGGCGCCGAAGTGGGCCGCAACTACTTCAGCGACTACGCCCAGGCCACGCCCAAGGACTCGTTCATCCTCACGCTGGGCTGCGGCAAGTACCGCATTCGCGACTACGACTACGGCGAGTTGCTCGGTCTGCCGCGACTCTTGGATATGGGGCAGTGCAACGACGCCTTCGGAGCGATCAAGGTGGCCGTGGGCCTGGCCGAGGCCTTCAACTGCTCGGTCAACGATCTGCCGCTGACGCTGGTCGTCTCCTGGTTCGAGCAGAAGGCGGTCGCCGTCCTGTTGACCCTGCTCTATCTGGGCGTGAAGGGAATCACGATCGGTCCGAAGCCGCCGGCCTTCGTCAGCCCGGGCGTGTTCAAGGTCCTGCAGGACAAGTTCGACCTGCGGTTGACCGGGGATGCCAAGGCCGATTTGCAGGCGGCCCTGGCCGGGTAGGTGCGGGGCGCGTCTGAAAGGTGCGCTACGTTCGAGTGGGCAGGACGCGGAGACCGATCCAGTGTGACCGGGCTCCGCGTTTCTCTTTTGGGTGTTGGTCTATAATTCAGGTAATCAGCCGCTGGACGTTGCGGCTGGGAGTGCCGAAGATGTATCTGTTCGGGATGTGGAATTGTACGCCGCATTTGCTCGACTGATCGACGGTGACCGTGATGTCGGACGTGCTTGACAACGTGGAGACATTCCAGAAGGTCGACGAGTTCATGCGTATCTTCCGCTCTGCTGTTCGCAAAGCGCAGGCGGAAAGCCGTCGACTGGGGGTCGCTAACGTCTACTTCATCGATGGACAAGTTCTCTACGAACTTCCCAACGGCGAGTACACACGCACTCCCCCGCCGGCGGTGGAACCAGCGGGAGGCAATGGGCCGTCGAATCTGGACGGTCGATCCGGCGTCTACCCTGCAGAAAGCTGATTGCCGCTTCACGTCACACCCGGCAGGAGTGACCCACTTGGGGATGTTGGCATCCGGTCGCCGGTCGGCGATAATGGGATCGGTTGCCACTGTTCCTTCTCACGAAAGGGAGCCCGCCATGGATTGTTGCTGCTGCCGTAGCGATCGCCGTCAGTTTCTGAAGACTTCTCTTGCCGGCGGTGTGGCCGCCGTCCTGGGGGGGAGTTTTCCGAGGGTCATGCGGGCTGCCGACGCGGTCGTCTCGGATGAAGTGCGTGGGAAAGTGGCCCTGACCGCCGGGGACGATCGAGCGGACAACGTTTTCCAGGGCATGGCCCGCTTTCGCGATCAGATCCTGCGAGAGATCGGCGATCGGCGCATCGTCGTCAAACCCAACAACGTGCTCGTCGACAAGCCCTTGGCCGCCACCGACGCCAAGTGCCTGGAAGGCATCCTCGAATTCCTCAAGTCGATCGGCAAGCTCAAACAGGCCGTGATTGCCGAATCGGCAGGCGCCGGCCCGACCGAAGAGGGTTTCTCGAACTACGGCTACTATGCGGTGGCGAAGAAGTACGGCGTCGACCTGATCGACCTCGACACCCAGCCGACGAAGGTCGTCTATGCGTTCGATCAAGCCGACTTCGCGCCCCATCCGGTGAAAGTGTCGGAAATGCTTCTGGATCGCGAGCAAAACTACATCATCTCGGCGGCCAAGCTGAAGACGCACGACCAGGTGGTCGCCACGCTGTCGCTCAAGAACATCGTGGTCGGAGCCCCGGTCAAGGACATCGGTTTCCGCTTCGGCAAGGGGCGGGTGCCCGGCACCGTCAGCCAGAAACCGATCACCCACGGCAGCGGCACGTACGGAATCAACTACAACATGTTCGCCCTGGCCCAGAAGCTCCGGCCGCACCTGGCCGTCAACGACGGCTACGAAGGCATGGAAGGCAACGGCCCCGGTTGGGGAGATCCGGTCGACCATCGGGTTTGCGTGGTCTCGCCCGACTGGCTGGCGGCCGACCGCGTGAGCGTCGAACTCATGGGGATCGACTTCGCCCAGATCGGCTACCTCAACTACTGCGCCCGCGCAGAAATGGGCGAGGCCGACATGGCCAAGATCGAGATCCTCGGCGAACCGGTCGAGCGGCATGTGCGCAAGTACCGGTTGCACGACAAGGTCGAGCAGCAGTTGAAGTGGATGAATCCGCCGAAATTGGGTTGAGGCTCGGAAGTTGGAGTACAGGCTTCAGCCTGGGTATTGTAGCCATCACGCTCCGTCGTGATGAGCGCTGGGTGATGTTCGGAGGTTCATTCATCGGCGATGATACTGGGGAAGTTTCAGGAACACTCTCTTTGCGCTCATCACGGCAGAGCGTGATGGCTACTATGGTTTACCGTTTCAACGTCGGTTCCAGCCACACGCCCCAGTCGGCGTTATTGCGTGCCGCTGGCAAGGACCGGATGTTCGGGCGAAGTCAGGAGCATTCTCCCGGTGGGACAACCGGTATCCCGGGCGACGACCGGGCACTTGACACGGAGCAGGAAGAAGATCGGCCGGGGAGACCCGCTGAGGGTTTCGAAATTTCCCTGCCCCTTGGAGATGACCAGGTCGGCTTCGGCGAAGAGCCGTTGGAACGTGGGGCTACAGTCTTCCAGGATCGTTCCCGGAGCGTCGGAGCCGTTGTCGATGACGCGGACCAATTCGGTCAGCCCGGCCGCTTCGGCGTCGACATAGGTGGCGTCGTTGATGATCGGTCCACCCTTGACCGCCACGACGACTCGATCGAGCGGCAGTTGCTCGATGAGCAACCGATCGAAGACGATTTCGCCGGCATTGTCGGTCAGATACAGGATGCTGCCGGCCTCGGCAATCGCCTTCGCCAAGCTACCGACGTCGCCGCTGAGGGGATCGGTCAGGCACGACTCGATCGCATCGAGGACTTCCTGTTCCTCCAGCCCGCTTTTGACTCCCAGGTCGATGACGTTCCCGGCGATCGCCAAGCGGACTGCGATTTCCAGGGGGGCGTCCGCCTGCTCGATTCGTGGCCGGTACTTGGGACACAACTCCAAGGCGAGACGATTGAAACGGTCCTTGGCTTCTCGGTAGGGGTCCTCCCGGCCGGAGAGTTCGCGGAGCCGGCGATGAATCGTCTGGGCCATGACCGGCGGGGATTGTTCGAAATCCATGCGGGCAGTGGCCTCGAGGACCTCGCGAAGGAGCTGTTTGTGGATTTCTTCGTCGTCGGTTACCAGGCGAGCGGAGTCGAGGGACTGGCGGACAATACAGGGAACGCAATCGAGATGGGTCTTCATTCTGAGTCAGTTGGGGTCAAAATCGATTTGTCACAAAAGGGAAAAAACGACAGGCGAACAGGCAGGGAGCAGGCCGTGTGCCAAGAATCACAACGTCGATGACCATTCTGCCCAATACCTTATGGAGACTCATGTTATATACGACGGCCGACGGACGAATCAAGCGAGTAGTCTTGCAGTTTGCGAGGCTGGTGAAGGCGCGTAAGGTTCCGTCGTCTCACTGAATCGCGCATGTGACCAACCTGATGAGTGATTGCGTCTGCCAGTCCCTGGGTGGCATAATAGGCCCTGCCATAGGACCGGGTCGTCGATAGTATGGGTATAAACCACGGATCACACCGATGTCACGGATGGTGAATGGCAGAGCGGTCCCTATCCGTGCACATCAGTGTCATCCGTGGTTCACTCCCACTTGCTTCCGGTATCTGGTTCAGTTCCGAACGGGCCAGCGGCAATCCGGATGGTCTTGCTGAGTGGGTTCTCGATGTCCGACGAATCGACAGACTGGGAACAAGTCAGACAACCGCAGTTCAGTCTGCGTGCGTTGCCGTCGGGCTTGCGGTTGCGCTGTATCTAGCGCTGACAGCGCGGACCACGCTGGTTTATCTGATCGGATGTCTTCTGGCAACAATCGGGCTGGTCGGATTCCTCTGGTTTGCCCCATGGCTGGCCGCCCGGTTGCCGGGGCTGTCGGATTCTGTGTGGTGGTTGTAGAACACCGCCACGGCCTTGGCGATAGAATGTGAGCGGAAACGACACAGGCAGCTCCACTGCATCGACCGTGATCAACACGATCGCACTGAGATTCCTTGCCGAATCTGCAGATTTCTGCGAGGATGCAATGGGCGGGGTGTTTCCTGGGTTTGTCAATCCTGCTTGTGACGCCGTCAGGACCGGTTACCCATGAAGCGGATTCCGCTCAACACGTGCGTGGATTTCCTGGGGGACTTCCCCTTGTCTCTTGACGTTTTTCCCGGCAAAGAGGTGGCTCAGTTCGTTGCCGCCGGTCTGGCGGAACGTGGAATCGAAGTGCTCGTTATCGAGAGGAAGCGGCCGGATATCGGCTACTGCGTCGGATGTCTCGCCAATGGCCGACGGTTCAGGGTGTGCGTGACGGTCCGACCATGGGGCGACATGGGCCGGTGGCAGTTGCAGGCATCGGCCGCTACCAGGAGAGGCCCACGCGGCTTGCGCGGGCAAGTCGACCTGGATGCCCTGGCGCACATCCTACGCAGTCTCGAGGAGATCCTTCACAAGGCCAAGGCGATCTGGGACATCCGCTGGTTTCCTGAGCCGGACGACCCGGACCATCTCGAAATTCAGGAACCCGAAACCGGCCCAACCCGGGACCTTGCGGCCGACGCAAAGTACCCCTTCCTCCTTCGTGTCAGGCGATCCTTTCGTGTGTACGCGGTTCTTCTTGCCGTGGCGTACTATTTCGTAATGCCGGGCGTCGCTGTATTCGGAAACGTCAGTGAACCGAATGCAGCATTTCTGGCGTTGGTTGCCTTTGGGACAGTCCTGCTCTACGGGGTCGTGTTTCCCATGTTTCTGGCAGTGCCGATCTCGCACGTTGCGGAGCAGCGCCGGCAGCAACGGCAGTCCGCATTGACTAGGCATTCAGAGAGTCTGTGGCCCCAAGTCACGTCGTCGCGCGTGAGTAATCACCTCCAGTTCAGTCTGGGCGCACTTCTCATGGTTGTGACAGCCATGAGCGTGTTGTTGGGAATTGGATGCTGGATCGGCTGGTGGCGGTGTCTGGCATTAACGCAATTCGGACTCTTTGTAGGTCACTTTGCGGTAACTGGCGCGCCGTTCGTGTTGATACTTCCTGGGATGCCATTGCCCAACAGGAAAGTCGTCGGAATCTGGACCCTCAGTCTCGGGGCTTTGTTGATCCTGCACGTGCTGGCCACGATCCTCGGTGTCGAGATGTTGCTTCGCACGCCCATGCTTATGGACCTGCATCCCTTCACCCATATGATCCAGGGCACTCTCAATTGGACAGTGCCGTATGTTGCGATGGGGCTGTTGATCGCAGGCTTCCTCTGGCAACAGGTGCGGAGCAACCGAGCCTGCGTGGCGGGCTGCGGCCTGGCGGCCGTCGGACTGGCGGGGTGTGTCTGGTATGGGCACCGCTTCTGGTGCGAATACTTGGGCTATGACCTTTCGGAGCTTTCTGAGATTGTCTGGTGGGTGTAGGCAAGAGAACCGCGGGTTGTTCGGCGCGTGTGGTTGGCCGAAGGAGTCGCGTTCCGAAACGTCTGTAGAACGCCTTCGGCGTATCGAGGATGGCGGGGCTTGTATCCCAGCGTGCGCTGCGCGACGTCGGGCTCTCGAGTTCAACGCCTTCGGCGTGGATTCAGAAGGGGAGATGATTGGCGATATGCGGTCGTGATGAAATGGAAACTGCAACATGGTGGGCCGCAGCTCGCGGCGGGATGGTGTAAACGTTTGCGCTGGTGGTATATCGCCTGCTGATGGCCCCTTTCTTGGTGTTGGTTCGCTTTGGCACCACCCTACATTTCACCCTATCTTTCATTCTTCTCGAACCACCTCGTCAGCAGCTTCTGGCGATCGGTCGGCTGCTCGGCGCGGGAGCGGTCGTTCTTGTCGGGGCCGTGCTCGACGCTCCAGCCGTCCCATTCGCGGAAGGCGTGGTAAGCCCAGTCCCAGTCGTTCTCTTCCATGACGTCGATCACGTCGCGGAGGTAGTCGCGGGCACTCGTGCCCGGGGCCCAGCGGATGGCGCTGAACTCGCCGATGTAGATGTGCACGCCGTAGTCGCGCTGGTAGTCGACGGCCGGCTTGAGGGCCTTCCGCAGGGCGTCCTTGTCCCAGTAGCGGCCGTCGATCTCGCCGGGGTAGGTGACGCCGACCGGGGCGTCGTAGACGCCCTGGTGGGTGAACTGGTGGGGCTGGTACATGTGGACGCTGTAGACCACCCGCTCCACGTCGATCGGCTCGAAGAACTCCAGCGACGGCGGGCTGCCCCAGGGGGCCGGCTCGATAATGATCGCATGGTCCGCATCGATTGCCCGGACCGCCCGGGCGGTCTTGGCGGCCAGGGCGTGCCAGTCCAACACGCCTTCGCCCACCATGCCCTCGACGGGCTCGTTGACCAGGTCGTAGCCCCAGACCTGTTTCTCGCCGCGATAGTGTGCGGCGATCTTCTTCCAGACGTCGACAAAGCAATCCTGGAACCGCACCTCCTTGAACAGGTTGCATTCCTTGGCCTGGTTGCGGCCGCCGGGCGGCGTGTGCAGATCGATGAGCACGTGGATGCCGACCTCCTTGCAGACGGGCAGCAGGGAGTCGAGCCGCTCGATCTGCGAATCGATCCACCGGTTGTAGGCGTCGAGATCGCCGTTGTCGGCCGGGCCGTGTGGGAAGCCGCCCCAGATGAACTGCCAGCGCACGTGGTTGGCCTTCCACTCGCCTCCCAGGACGCGCAGATCGTCGGCGTTCACATGGGGCCCGATCATCGCTCCACGCAGCCGCGGCAGGTCGTGGCCCTTGTAGACCGGGCCGAGCTTGGCCGACGGATCGACCGGGCGGCGGCGGCTGACGACGGTGATCTTCACGTCGTCGAACCAGACCCGGCCGGTGACCATTTCCAGCCCGAGAATGAGCGTCGCCTGGGTTGCGTCCTGGGGCACGGCCGCGAGGAAGCGGACCGGCTTCCAGTCGAAGGTGCCGAACACGCTGTTCTGCTGCTGCCAGTTCTGGCCCTCGGGGCTGACGGTGTGGAGCATGACCTTGATGCCGTTCCACGGATTGGGCGGCTGGGAAACTCCTTCGGCCCGGACCATGGCCTCGACGCGGACGCGAGTCCCCTTGAGCTTCTCCAGCGGCAACCGGATGCTTGCACTGCGGTGACCCGGCCCTTCAGAAACGGGGATCTGAACCGAGAGCGATTGCGAGTCTTCCAGCCCGGCCGTCAACTGCACGCCGGACGCGCCGATGCTTCGCCAACCTTCGAGAGCCGCGGGCGAATCGAAGTCGGTTTCATAGACCGTCTCCGACGCTGCAGAGACGCATGGCAAAAGAAGGGCGAGCAGGCAGCAGGCTGCCGGGGAGAGGCGGCAAGGCAGGAGTATCATGGCGGGGCTCCGGTGTGGCGGGAGGGGGCAACGTATCGAATTATAGTACCAACCCGAAGCGTAAGCGAGGACAGGGAGGCAACATCCTCTGTCCTCGCTTACGCTTCGGGTCCGTGTGAGTATCACTCAGCTCGTCACTCGACGATCTCCAGCACGATGTCGTACTGCCGGTGATCTTGTGTGAAGGGAATGTAGATCTCAATCCGCCCCTCCGAAGGTCCTGCCCGGCCGTCTTTGCGATAGGGATTGTGGGGCAGCACGGGCCAGCGGACGCTTGCCACCTCCGGCAAGCGGAACCGGCAGCCCGCGTAGGTCAACTTGCCTCGAACCTCGTCGGGAGCTAGTGCGAACGGCTTGTCGTCCAGCGTGATTTGCTTGTTCCCGCCCGTCTTCAAGATTTCGCCCATTCTTGGCAGAAGCGTCAGGTGCGCGGCGACGGGCAGCGACGACTCGCTGGTCGCCTCGACGTGGAAGACGAGGCGCCGGGCGTCCTGGATATCGACGCGGATGCGGCAGGTCTCGGGGCCGTAGGTCAGGTCCAATCCCAACTGCGGGTCGGTCGTCAGCACGGCCGCGGACGGGATGTGATAGAGTTCGCCCTTGGGCAGGAAATCGGGGTTCTCGTCTCCCGGCGTGTGCGACAGGAGGGCCGTGTCGCCCACGGTGAAACTGCTCCAGCCGGGCTGCAGCTTCGTGTTTCCGCCGCCGAGAATCAGGCCGAGCTGATCGTGGTGGATGCTGGCGAAGTTCTGGCGGTCCTGAATCCATCGCGACTTGGTGATCGGTGTCGTATAGGCCGACAGACAGACGAACCAGGGGCCGCTTTGCTGCGTGGCCGCTCGATCGACTCCCCCCTCGGTCAGCACAAAGGGGGGAGCATCTTCGTGGGCCGAAATCTGTTCGACGGGCCCTTCTTCACCGCAGAGCAGGAGCGACGCGATCAGATCCGCGCTCAGACGGTCGAGGCCCAATTGGGACCATTGGTTTTGCAGGAAGGTTCGTCCCGCCGACGTGAACGTGAACCCCACGTTGCCGGCTTCAACGGTATCGTGATAGGGGTTGCGCTGATCGATCGTTTCGACGGCTTGCCCGCCGGGATAGGTGAAATGGCGGTGAAAGGCGGCCACCTTCTCCAGGGCAGGCAGCACCCGCCGGTCGCCCGAGGCCGCATAGTACGTTCCTACGGCATCCACGTAGACGAAGTCGTAGAGCACGACCGGCCCGCCCCCCTCCGACCAGTAGCCGGCCTCAGACTGCTGCTCGACCACCTTCATCATGAAGGTTGCCGCCTGCTCGCACCACTCGGGCCGGTCGAGCGTCTTGCCCGCGATGTAGAGTCCCATCGCGTGATGGGTCGGGATGTTGTGGACGGAACTGAGTTGGGTCTTACTGATACCCGTGTAGCCCAAGGTGAGCGCGTCGCTCCACCGCTGGCGGGCTTCGGGCGGCATGCGATCGCCGACGAGTTCAAAGGTGCGAATCCATCTCGAGTACGTCCACGGCATCCAGATCTTGCCCCAGGTGCTGCCGTCCTTCTTTGTGAAGACCCACTGGCCCCGCTCGTCCATGTTCTCCAGCAAGGGGTCGCCCGCCTTGACGATCACCTTGAGCAATTCGGGATCCTGGTAATACCGATTTCCGTCGGCCTTGGTCGCGTAGGCAACCGCCAGGGGATACATGTCATGCTGGTCTCCGCAGATCCAGATCCCTAAGCCGAACCGGCCCGTTTCCGCATCAAAGGACTTCAGGATCCCCGGCACTTTTTCGACTAGGTGACCGAGAATCGCCTGCTTGTATTGGAGATCGGCTCCGCCTGCGCTCGCACCGAGAAACAACGTCGCGGCTAGCGCGAGAGTGGTTGGTCGCATCATCGTCACTCCGTTCATCGAATGTGCATGGTTCGATAGGAATCCGCGGGGCCTATTGTGACCGATCCGGCAATGAGATGCCAGGGTTTTTCCGAGCAGGCTGGTGCCTTCTGGAAAACGAGCCCGTCCCGTGTCGGTGGACGTGCCTTTACGGTTCCAGCCACGAATGATATAGTTGCGAGCTAGGCGTCTCGCATCGGGTCCGAACATTGCCGCCGCCATGGGCAAGCAGACTGACACTCACGACATGGAACTGCTGCCCCCCGCGGGCGACAATATCGTTCTGTTCTACCCGTTCGTGGCGGAGGAAGCGATTGAGGCGGTCCGCGAGACGCTCCAGTCGCGCTGGATCGGCCAGGGACCAAAGGTCGACCTGTTCGAACGGCGTCTGGTCGAGGTTCTGTCGCTGCACTCGGCGCCGGTCGCCGTCGGCGCAACCACCGACGCCCTGCACCTTGCCTATGTCCTGGCGGGGATCGGCGCCGGCGACGAGGTGATCTCTCCCGTCTTCACCTGCACCGCCACCAACCTGCCCCTATTTCACCAGGGGGCGACGATCCGGTTTGCCGACATCCAGCCGGACACCATGAACATCGACCCCGAGCACGTGCGGAGCCTGGTGACCGACCGGACCAAGGCGATCGTCTGCATGCACTACGGCGGCTTGCCGTGCGATATGGATGAACTGCGAGAGATCGCCGGCCAGCACGGAATCCCGGTGATCGAAGACGCGGCCCACGCATTCGGCGCAAGCTACAAGGGCGCCAAAATCGGCGACATCTCCGAATACACGGTTTTGTCGTTTCAGGCCGTCAAGCACATTTCGACGGGTGACGGAGGCATGCTCCTGCTGAAGGACCACGCCATGGCGGAACGGGCGAAACGCCTGCGATTCTTCGGCATCGACCGCAAGGCCAAGTTCGGTGGATACTGGGAGAATGACATCACCGAAGCCGGTTTCAAGTATCAGATGAACGATGTTGCCGCGTCGATCGGACTTGCCGCGCTGGATCATTTCGAGTGGATCATGAGCCACCGCCGCTCCCTGTGGCATCGGTACGTGGAGCGGCTGGCGGACGTCTCGGACGTCGAGTGCCTCGGAGCCGGCCAGCCGGATCGCGAGCATGCGGCCTGGTTGATGACGGTCGCCCTGGACCGGCGGACCGACCTGGGGCGCAGGCTGCGCGAGAACGGGATCGAATCGGGGCGGGTGCATTTCCGCAACGATCACTTGAGCGTGTTTCACGACTTCTGCCGGGACGATACGCCCAACATGGACAAGTTGGAGAATCGCTACCTGGTCTTGCCGCTCCACACGCGCATGACCTTGAGCGACGTCGACCGGGTCTGCGACGTCATTCGTTCTGGTTGGTGAACCGGCTATGCGTGAAACGCATCGCTGGGCGGGTCCCCTAGTCGCTGGGCCCAGGCGGGCGGCAGGCGATCGGCGATCTCGATGGGGCACGGGCATTCGGTCGGCTGGGGAATCGGTTGGCGGCGAACGAATTCCGCCGTCGCTTGCAGGCCTTCGGCAATGCTCAGGCTCTTCGCGTACGCGTCGGGGAACAGCCGCCGAGCCAGATCGTGGCGGCAATGGGCGTGCACGACTTCCGCCCGGCGTTCCAGGCGACGAACTCGGAAGGGAACACCTGCAAGCCGTGTCAGACGACCATTTTGTATCCAGCGTCCCCGTCTCGATGCCATTCTCGCCGGCATCGCCACCAAATCAGCGTCAAGGCTGGTACTATGAAGGCGGCTACCACGGTCAATAGACCAAGACCGGCGCCCAAGGGGCCGTATTTCGCTCCGAAGATACAGACGGCGGCGCCGATCAGGGGGTTTCCGATGATTGCGACGGGGAGCGTTGGATTGCGCTTGTGAGCCAGGAGATACGACGTGATACACTGTGGAATGTAATAGAGAACCACGGCCGCCGTGAACACGATCGTAGGTAAAGGCGGCAAGAGCCGCGCTGCCAGTTTCGCGGCCAGCGGATGGGAGGCCAGGTTGAGAACAATAACCGCCGCACAGAAGGAAATCCCGGCGAACGCCAGGATCCCGCTCGATATGAGACTGACCCGTTTAAACACGCGATCCAGCTCGCGGTAGTCTCTTCTCGAGATCAGAATGCCGAACAAGGGTGTCCGCGTGTGTACCCAGGCGAAAGCTCCCGCCTGCAGGGCCGTGAGCACACTCCACGTCATTCCCATCTGTCCGGCTGCCGCCGCACCGTGATACTGCAACGTGATCGGCGTGAACAGGAAGAACGCAAAGTACTGGAGCACTCCTTGGACGGCCAGCGTCCACTGGAGTGGCCAGATCTCCGTACGCCAACAAAGCTGCTCGTCAGGCGCCGGAGCGAAGAACGGTCGAAAGAACTCCCGATAGCGGACCTGGAGCAGGTAGACCTCCCAGGCCAGCTTGACCGCGGCCGAAGCAACCGCCGCCCAGAGTCCGGCACCGAGGGCAATGCATGTCCATACCGCCAGGTTGCCGGCGATGGCCTGGGTGAAACGGTATTTGTTGACCGTAATCACCTGGTTGCAGCCCTCGAGAACTGCCACAAAGGGCAGCGTCCAGAGCAACAGTCCGGTGAGGCCCACGAGCGAAAGCCACGGGAGCATCCATTCCTGTGGCGGAAGAACCTTGGGCCAGAAGAAGGCCACACCCGCGACGCCGACTCCCACGACGAACACAAGACTGGCAGCCCCGTACCAGACCGCCACCTTGCGCCCCAAACTGACCAGGCGGGATAACGCCCGCGGATCACCGGTCAGGTGACCACGATCGTCGAGCGAGAGCCTGGCCCATTCGTGGCTCGATACGTTGATTATCACCACTTGCAGCCCAAGTTCCACAAAGGTCTGCAGCGCCAACAGGCTGGCAAAGGTGTAGAAATAGCCCTGCAGTTCCGGTGTGAAATAGAAGGCAATCAACAGAATCGTCACCGGGCCCGCAACGAACTGCCAGGCACGACCCGAGACCGAGTAGAAGACGGCGCGATCCATTTCCAGCCGGTTCAACCAGCGCCGCATCCACCAGCGACGGCCTTGGTCCCTACTTGCGGTCATCAACCCTCCCAACGGTTTCGGCTTGCTGAAACCCGGTAATCTCTTCGCGGACAAGCATACCTTACCGTCGCGAACCTCGGTACCGGGACTCGTGTTCCCTGCCAATTAACCGGCTTCGCCCAGGGCCCACGCGAACATCGACACTTGCTGTGAAGATGGGCGGGAGATAGACTGAATCAGGGTGCCCACGACGGTACGATAGCGCGCTCGATCCCTGCCTCTGCGACGTAACCTCCTCAGGAGCAATAACTTGGAGCGACGACTCGACTTCTTGCCGTTTGGTCGGCCCGACTTCTCGGACGCGGAGATTGACGCGGTAGCCAGGATTCTCCGTTCAGGCTGGATCGGCACGGGCGCCGAGGTCCAGGCCTTCGAGCGTGAGTTGGCAGACTACGTCGGGGCAGCGCACGTGGTGGCCCTCGATTCCTGCACGTCGGCACTGCATTTGTCTCTGGCGGCCCTGGGGGTCGGGCCGGGCGATGAAGTCATTTGCCCAAGCCTGACATGGTGCAGTTCAGCCAACGCCGCCCTGTACTTGGGGGCAGACGTCGCATTCTGCGACGTCGATCCAAACACGCTCTGTCTGTCCCCCGAGACGATTGCGCCGAAGTTGTCGCCTCGCACCAAAGCCGTTGTCGCCGTCCACTTCGGTGGATTGGCGATTGATCTGGCGCCCCTCCGCGACATGCTGCCCGATCGCGTTCTTCTGATCGAAGATGCCGCGCACGCCCTTGCTGCCAGGTACCCGGACGGCACGTCGGTGGGATCGGCGGGGCGACCGACTTGCTTCAGCTTCTATGCCAACAAGAATCTTTCCACGGCCGATGGCGGCGCTGTCGCCGTGGCGGACGCTAGGATGGCCGAAACGCTGCGGTGCCTGCAGCAACATGGTCAGTCGGCCGACGCCTGGAAACGCTACACTGAGTCCAAGAAGTTGCTGATCACCCACGTCATGCAACTCGGATACAAGGCCAATTACACCGACCTGCACGCGGCAATCGGACGAGTTCAGCTCAGGCGTTTGTCGGAACTGCAGCAGCGCCGCCGCGAGGTGGCGGCGTGCTATGCCCGACGTCTGAGCGGCGAGGACCTTGGCCTGCGCTGGCAGCAGAACGTCTTCGAGGAATCTCACGCGCTCCATCTGGCGGTCGTCTTGTTGCCCCTCGAGCGGCTTGCAGCATCGCGGGATGAAATCGTCGTCGAGCTTCGGCAGAGAAACATCGGAGCAACGATCCATTATGTGCCGCTCCATGTCATGCCGTTCTATGAGCAGGAGTTCGGTCCGTGCGAGTTGCCCACGACGGAGGACGTCGCCCAGAGGATTATGACCCTGCCGATCAGTTCGTCGATGACGGTGCAGGATGCCGAGTACGTCTGCGATCATCTCATAGACGTCCTGCAGCAGGCGGCCCGGTAAGGCAAGAAAGGTTGTTTTCATGAAGACGGAACCGGAGAGCCCCAATCCGAGGACGCCCGAAGCGGGAGCCGGTGCAACGTATGATTTCGGGGGGCGGCTCACGCGCGAGTTCCCATCGCAGATCGTCATCGACGCCACCGAATTGTGCAATCTGGAATGCGTCCATTGCGCGCACCCGCACTTCAAGCGCACCGAGTTCTACAGCGGGAAGAGTCTTGACCCGGCCCTGAGCCACAAGGTAGCCGACGAGGTTGCCGGTGCGGGCCGCGGCCTATGCCGGTATATTCGTTTCACCGGTGAAGGAGAGCCGCTGATTGCCCCCCACATCTTCGAGATGCTCGACTACGCGGTAACGAATTCGGGAACCACCGTCACGATTACGACGAACGGCTCGCTCAATCATCCCGGCAAGGTAGAGCGTTTGATGGCAACGGGCGTCGATATTGTCGACGTCAGCATCGACGCTTTCTCGCCCGAAACGTATGCCCGCATTCGCGTCAAGGGCGATCTGAACGTTACTCGCGCTAACGTGAAGCGAATGATCGATCTGTCCAAGGCGGCAGGTTGCCCGACCAAGGTGGTGGTCAGCTACATCGAACAGAAAGAGAACGTCCACGAAACGGCTGATTTCGAGAAGTACTGGAAGGACCAGGGCGCCGATTTCGTCGTGATTCGCCGCATGCATTCGCACGCCGGCGTGATTGTCCAGATTGCCCGGAACCTGCACGAGGTGAACACGCGGGGGCCGCGGCGGCCGTGCTTGTACCCGTGGGAACGGATCGTGCTCAATCCGCGAGGTTTCCTTTCGTTCTGCCCCAACGACTGGGTGCACGGTTCCAACATCGCCGATTATCGAACGACCACGATCGCCGAGACCTGGCAAAGCGAGTTCTATAGCCGGCTCCGCCGGGCGCATCTGGCCAATTGCTACGCTCACCATGACTTCTGCGGGCAATGTCCCGACTGGGCCTCGACCCGCTGGCCGAGCGAAGGCCGTAGCTATGCCGATCTGGTTGAAGATTTCAAAGGCTGCGAGTGATCGAGGAGACGGCCGGTGCGAGTGGGAGTGATCCAGAGCAGTTACGCGCCGTGGCGAGGCTATTTCGATTTCATCGTCAGCGTCGATCTCTTCATTATCTACGACAACGTGCGCTACTCCAATCGCAAAGGAACCTGGCGCAACCGAAACCGTGTCAAGACGAGCCGGGGACTCCGCTGGATGACCGTTCCCATCTCGGCGAGCGGTCAACCGGTTATCGACGAGGTCTGCATCGTCCCGTCCCCCAAGCCTTGGAGAAACACACATCAGACACTGCTTACGGAGAGTCTCCGGGCGGCTCCCTTCTTCGACGACGCCCTGGCGATTTGGCGGGAAGGCACCCAGGACTCGTCAGGGCGACTGAGCCCGCTGAACGTGCAATTGATTCGCACGATATGCAGGTACCTGGGAATTCGGACCCCCATTGTCGACGCCAGGCATTATGCCTCCTCGGGTGCCAAGACGGAACGGCTCATCCACCTCATCAAGCAAGCCGGCGCCACGACGTATCTTTCGGGCCCTGCCGCACGCGATTATCTCGACGAGAGCCTCTTTCGCGAAAACAAGATCCGCTTGGAGTACAAGAGCTACGATTACTCCCCCTATCCGCAACTCTGGGGCGAATTTGAGGGTGCCGTCACCGTTCTCGACCTGATCGCGAACGTCGGCCCGGAAGCCGCCAAGCACCTTCGCAGTCGAACACCGGATGTCGTGGCCGTACCATGAGAATCGGCTTCTTCGGAAATACGAACAACTTCCCTATCATGCTCGCCCTGGCATTCCGGCGTCTTGGGCACGACGTTCGCTGCGTGATTCATCGGCCCGAGCCCCTGCATCGGCCAGAATTCAGGTACGCCGACATCCTCCATCCCTACCCCCCGTGGATCCGGGAGATCGTGATGATCGACGCAGCCGACTTCGTCACGAACAACCCTCGGCGGCGCGAGGTGGTGCGCTGGCTCCGAGCGTGTGATTTCGTCGTCCTTAACGAGCTCGGCGTCAGTCTGGCCGGCAAGATCGCGCGGCCTTATCTGGCCATGCTCACGGGCAGCGACCTGAGCTACTACTGCAATCCCGCCAGCGGATGCCGCGTCATCAACGCCATGACGACGCGAAATCCCCTGAAACGCCTTTGGGGACGCTGGGTCTGGCAACGCTTGCTGCACGAGCAGCGCAACTCGGTATGCCGAGCAAACCTGGTGTTTCATTTTGCACGGGGCCTCATTCCGGCCAACGACGCCTTGCTCGACGACATTGGAGTGGACGATTCGCGCCGAATGTTCTTTCTCATGGCCGACGTCGGCAACCTGCCCTACACGCCGCCGACGAACCGCTCGATCCCCAGAACGTTCTGTGCGACACGTCTGACCTGGAAGAAACCCGAACTGCCGGGCGACTCCCCGCTCGACTTCAAGGGCTCAGACGTGATGATTCGCGGCCTGGGATTGTTCTGGCGCGAATCAAAGTGCCCTCTCGACATCAACCTGGTTCGCAAAGGGCGGCACGTCCAGGAGACGGTGGACCTGGTCGAACAGGAAGGTCTGACACCGCTCGTCACCTGGCATGACGAAATGACGCAGGCCGAGATCTGGCGCCAATACGCTTGCGCCGATGTTCTGTTCGAACAGTTCGGCGAGGGGATCGTGGCTATGGCGGGTCTGGAGGGAATGGCGGCGGGACGCCCGCTCATTGCCAATGGCCGGCCGGAGATTCTCGAACCCATGCTGGGCGAGCCGTCGCCTATCTGCCAGGCCACAACCCCCCGCGAAGTATACGATCAATTGCAGCGATTGCTGTCGGACGACGCGCTGCGAAGGCACGTCGGGGAGGAATCGCGAACCTGGGTGCAACGACACTTCGCACCTGAGTTGGCTGCTCAGAAGATCGTCGAGCGACTGGCACTCTGACAGGAGGTCAGGCGACGCCTCGATCATTCAAACTCGGCGTCGGGGCGAATCGTCAAATACCACTCCTTCCAGGCCTTGACCGCCGCCACGCGATCGCCTTCATCGAAGTCGTCGGGCAATCCGAGTCCGTGAATCTTGCGGCTGATCCGCCGCAGCCCGTCGCGAGCTGCCAGGACGATTTCTGCCTCCGGATCGGTGAGGGCGTAGATCAGCATGGGAACATCGTCGAGGGTGCCGGCCCGCGCGAGTGCTTGCACTGCCCCCAATCGCAGGTCGGCCGACGTGCCACCCGCCAGATCGCGAAGCCGAGCGGCGGCCTGAGATACGAGCGCTTTGGCTTCGTCGGGCGGCAGTTCCGGCAGAACGCCGACTGTCTTGGTGAACTGCTCGTCGTTGCCTTCCCGCAGGTTGGTGATGAGCTTCTCGATGTCCGACATCTCCGCCGTGCTGACGACTTTGCCTCCCTGCATCTGCACAAACTCGGAGTCGCTGGGCAGGCCCCTGCCCCCGACAAGAGTACCTGCCCCGAAGGAACGGGCGCGCTGCTCGAGACTCTTTCGCATTGATCGAACCAGGAACAAGATTCCCCACGCCGTGTTGCAGGCCACGGCATCTCTGCCCCATCCGGGATCATGCCAACTACCGTCGTCCTGTTGGGTTTCCAGTAGAAAGCTGCCGCAGACATCATACCAATTGGCGATTTGTTTCGGAGGGCCGCTCTCGGCATATTCGCGAAAACTGAAATACCTCTCCAGCGTGTAGAGATAGTAGAAGGGCCACATATCGGCCTTCACGGTGAAGTTCTTGCTAATCCAACCAGCACCATTTGCCACCGTGGTGTCGATCAGCGCTGCGTCCGCACGGCCTCGGTACCCGCTTTTCTGATCCTGGATCTTCGTGAGCGCCGGCGGCAGCCCTTCGGGTTGCTTCCGATTCTCGTACAGCCCCAACAGATCCGCGCAGGCATAAACACTTGCCAATCCCGCCAAAGATACTCCGGGTCGAACTTCCTCCTGCGCGATCGGGCGGAAAGAATCGGAAACCTTCCCCTGGTAACCAAAACCCCCACTCGGGTCCCGCGTCTTCAGAAGCCAAACCAAGCAGCGATCGATGAGGTCAGTGCGGACATCAATTCCCGATCTTGAAGCCTCCCACAACCCCAGAACCACGTATTGGGTCATCGAGGTATCCCCCGTCGTATAGCCCGGATATCCCCATCCGCCGTGAGGCTTCTGGACCGACTCGAGGTAACGGAGCAACTTCTGGATTTCCGAGCGATACTCGGGCGAATCCAGTTCCACCAGAAAGATGAGCGACAATCCTGGCGTATACATCTCCGAGAACTGGGGCGTGGACACGTTGAGAGACTCACGAATGCCCGCAATGGCCTCTTGAACTAGTGGATGACTACGATTGGCACCGCTTTTCAAGAGCGCCAGTCCAACCACCGCCTTTGCGCCCACACGGGCGTCCTTTCCCTTGTCCGATTCCAGAAACCTGACCGCCCTCGAAACGGCTGCCTTCACGGAGGGGTCCTGCGGGCTCAGGGCAAACGCCGGCTCCCGCAGGCACAAGACTCCCACCACGGCCACAAGGCCCAAGACGGACCGGTTCCCACTCTGTCTTAAAAAATGCATCAGACGAACCTCTCGAGTTTCTGCCCGTTGACACAACGCCCCCTCTCGGTGTAATGCTACCCCCCATCCGCAAGAGTGTCAAGGTCCTCGCGGAACGTCGGCTCGCTACCGCGGACGTCGTTGAGATTGATTGAGGTTAGCAAGATGGAGGAGGCTACGCACTTCCGTTGCTCTTCGAAGGTATGCCGAACCGGCTGCTCGCTCATCAGCAATGTCGGCATATTCGACAAGTCGCTGGGCGTTGGTCGCCATGATGCGTTCCATGCATGGTATACAACAGACGGTACCGACCGTCGTGACACGCCAACTGCTGACTACTATAGCCGTTTCGTAAACCGTAAACCCCACGGGCGATATTGCGCTCGCTCGTCGACAAACCTGGTACGAAAGCGAATCCATAGTTGACGAAACGCGCTGTAGACCGGGGATGGAAGAAGTCGCCAGACGAGACGATTGAACCACATCGTAGGAATTCGTTCGTACTCGTCTAGAGTACACGCACTATCTCCTAGATCGTGATACGTCTGTTCGTAGGCTGACTGCGTCGGGACGACATGCGATGTCGAGTCGGAAGTCTTTGTAGCAACGCAGTAAACAAGCATACGTCGCCGACTGTTTGAACGCATCATCTGTGGCTGACGTGTCACATCAATCGAAAAGAGGTCAACACGCACCATTTCTCCACGGCGTTGGAACTCATCAGCAACGTAAAGGCGAAGATCTTCGAACCGATTCGCTCTATAGAAGTCGGCAAAGAGCGTCGGGCTGAACTGGTAGAATCCGTGATTCGAGTAGTTATTGGCCGGCACCACGTGAATTACTCGCCCCCCCGGTTTTAGCATCGTTGCGACGTTTGCCAACGCGCGCCTTACGTCGAAGACATGTTCAAGCGTGCCAGCGTCGAGAATCATGTCAAATCGCTCAGTAAACTCGTCAGGTAAGGGATCATTCAAGTCAAACACGAACTGCGCACCTTCGTAATCGCTGTAGTCCATTGCGGGGCAGTCGTGAATCCCAAGAAGCTTGAAGAAGGCAACGTCACTCGAGTAGTTCTCGCGAAACGTCCCCTTCCAATGAGGAATATTTGTTCCGAGCTCTTCGGACGCAGAAAGAGGCTCTGGCGTGATCCCCTCCTGCCTGATGATGTCACAACACTCGTCAAAGGTAGCGTAGACGCATTGCCGTCCAAGCGTTAAGACGCTACCCGAAAAGGGCTTGCGTTTGTGCTCAAGGGCCAGGAATCGCAGATTTGGCTTTGGAAGTCCCATATCGGAAACAGATGTCCCTTGCGACGGTTGGGTGATTAGGCGATGTCTCCTCGCTGGAGTGCGGCATTTCCGAGTTTCCGAGATAGCCGCGCCCAAGTCTATCCCATGCTCACAAAGCCTGTCAAACAACAACGTTGGGCGGTCCCGCCCCCCGCTGGACCGGAGCCCCTGGGGGCTCCGAAAGCCGGACATTTCGACTATTCTATTGTATATGGCTGAGGCAAACGAATGGCGGAGACGACGTCGGTGAAGCAGACAAGACCACGGGTGTCTGACAGAGTGCGCATCCTCTGCGTAATCGGCTCCATGGGCGCCGGGGGGAGCGAACGCCAGATGATCGGACTGCTCGAGCATCTGGATCGGACGCGGTTCCAACCGCTACTCTATACCGTTTATGGGGAGGGTGAGTTGTTGGGAGAGGTGCCTGGAGATGTCCCGGTGGTCTCCTTCTGGGCCAGTTGTCGCCCGCCTCGGTGGAACTGGCCCGGGCGGATTCATCGCATGCAGGTCAGGCACCTGGCCGACACGATCCGGCAGCAACGAATAGACCTCGTCCACGATCGAACTTTTCAGGCGACGCTGATCGCGGGCCCGGCAGCAGAGCGGGCCGGCACGCCGCACGTCAGCACGATCGTTGCCAATCCGGCAGACGCCCTGAAGACGGCCGGACGCTTCGTCGGAGCAAAGAAGCGCCTGCTTCGCCGCGCCTACCGCGGTGCAGCGAAGGTTGTGACCGTCTCCGGCGACTTGCGTGAGAAAGTGATTGCCTACTACCGACTTCCTGGCGAACATGTGCTGGCCCTGCGCAACTGGATCGACCTGGCACGGATCGATCGGTTGGCCGAAGAGTACTCACCCCCCTTTGCGGCTCACCGCTTTCACGTGGTGGTTGCGAGTCGGTTGGTGCCCCTGAAAGGGCAGCGAATCCTTCTCGAGGCCGTCAGAGAGGTGGCGGTCCGCCGCGGGCAGACGAGCCTGCTGGTCCATCTGGTAGGATCGGGACCGGATGAGCCCGTGCTCAGGGAGTATGTCGAGGAACAGGGCCTCGGGGAATACGTCTGCTTCGAAGGGTTCCAACTCAACCCCTATCCGTTCATGCGAGCCGCTCAGCTCTTCTGCCTGCCGTCGCTGTTCGAGGGGATGCCGAACGCTCTGCTTGAGGCCATGGCTTGCCGAGTCCCCGTCCTAGCCGCCGACTGCCCCACCGGGCCGCGCGAAGCGCTCGACGGAGGCCGATTGGGGCGGCTCGTGCCGCCGGGCAATTGGGCGGCCCTGGCCGACGCGATGGAAGACGCCATTCTCAGTCACGAACGCCGGCTCGATCACGTTGAGGATGCCCGCCGGCACGTGGAAACACTCTATGGACCCGGAAGCTCTCTTCCGGTGCTCGAATCCGTATTCCTGGACGCGGCAGGTCGAAACGGAGGAACCGCCCGGCATGGTTGGTGAAAACACTTCGCTCCGTTCCGCCGGCTGGGTCAGCCTCTGCTCCCTCGTGCAGTTGATCCTGCAATTCGCCTTCCAGGTCTACCTGGCGAAACACTTCGGAGCCTCGTGGGAGATGGATTCCTACGTGGCCTCCATGGCACTTCCTACCGCCGTCAGTGCCGTTCTGGTCGGTTCGCTGGGCTATGCTTTCGTGCCTCAGTTCAGCCGGCTCCTGGCACAGGACGCGACTCGTGCCTGGCAACTGGCCGGCAGCATGGGAACCATCCAGGGGGCGTGCGGCATGGCGGCGGCACTGATCGCGTTCGTCTCGGCGGAATTCCTGGTGGCCTGGCTCTTCCCCGGATTCACCGAGGCAAGATCCTCCCTGGCGGTGTCTCTCCTAAGAATTCAATGCTGGCTGATCGTCGTCAACGGTTTCATCGCGTTCCTGCAGGCGCTGCACCACTGCCACAAGCGTTTTCTGCTCCCGGCCGTCGCAGGACCGATCGGCATTGCCGGGACCTTGATCGCAGCGATCGCCTGGGAGGGTTGCGGCATGGCCGGCGTTGCCTGGGCGGTCGTTACAGGGTCGACCGTTACGGTCCTGTTGCAGCTTCCGCTTCTGCTGCGTCACGGCCGTTTCGGCGTGCGACTGGACGAGGACCTCCGACGATGCCTGGCCCTTCTGCTGCCGCTGATGCTCGGCGCCTTGTACTTCCGGCTCGATCCGCTGGTCGACCGTTATCTGGCTTCGCAATTGCCGGTCGGAAGCGTGGCCCATCTGGGCTATGCCTGGCGGATGGCGTCGGCCATGCTCCTGATCACCGTGGGCGGGCTGTCGGTCGTCGCCTTCCCGAGTTTCGCCGAGCATTGGACGGCAGGCAGGAAGACCGAATTCCGCGCGGAAATCGCGGCGTCGATGCGCTGTCTGTCGGCGATTCTCGTCCCGCTGGCGTTTGCCCTGACATTCTATAGCACACCGCTGGTGGCCGATCTGTTTCAGCGAGGAGCATTTTCTGCAACGGACAGCCGGCAGGTCGGACTGCTGCTCATGCTGTACGCCGGGTTGATTATCGGGGCGGGAGTCGGCGAGATTGTCTCCAAGGTGTTCTACTCCCTCTCCGACACGCGAACGCCGACGCTGCTCGGCGTCGGCACGTTTACCGTCGGCCTGATTCTGAAGATCACCTTCGTTGAGCGATTTGGGGTCTCCGCCGTGGTCGCAGCCACGTCGTTCTACTTTCTGCTCAGTGCGGCCCTGGCCGTCATGCTGATGGTCCGCCGGTTGGGCCCCGGCGTGCTCGACGGAATCGGCGGCGCGTTGCGGCGCTCGGTGCTGGCGTCGCTTCTGGCAGCGGCGGCGGCCTGGCCGGTCGCCGGCGCCGGATTTCCGCTGGCGACTCTTGTGGCTGCGATGTGGGGAGGTCTTGTCTACCTGGGAGCCATGTTCGCCCAGAAGGATGAATTCGCCTTGCGGATGGGTTCCTATTTGAGTTCGTGGCTGGGGTTCGGGAATCGCGGGTCCTGAAATGGAGTCGGCCGGAAGATGTCGCTAAACGACCTTGCAGATATCGAATGGGAACAGATCGCGTGTCCGGTCTGCGGATGCCCGGATTGGCGTCGGGTGCGCACCATGACGAATCTGCAGTACCGGACGTCGAACGAGTTTCAGTTGGTGCGTTGTTCTGACTGCCGCCACGTGTACGTGAATCCGCGGCCGACGCTTGACTGCATCGGCCGCTTCTATCCGGACGACTACTCTCCGCACGCCGAGCCGGAGGCCGACAATCACTTGGAGCAGAAGCAAGAAGGGGTGCCCTGGTACCTCTCCCGGCCCGTGCGTGCGATTCCTGGATTGCGCGGTTTGTATTACTGGCTGAAAGAAACCTGTGCGGAAGTTGTGCCGAAAGTGGATGGGGCGACACCGCGGGCCTTGGAACTGGGCTGCGCCGGCGGCCGCTTTTTGGAGACCCTGCGAGACCGGGGTTGGCAGGCCGAAGGGCTCGAACCGGCGGAACGACCGGTCGCTGCTGCACGCGGTCGGGGATTCCGCGTGCATCACAGCCCATTTGTACCGGGAATCTACGAGCCCGGATCGTTTGATGCGGTGTTCGCCTGGATGGTCCTGGAGCACCTGCACGATCCTTGCGGGGCGCTGCGGGAAGTCCACCGGATCCTCAAGCCACGGGGCTGGATTGTTTTCAGCGTGCCGAACTGGGGCTGTTGGGAGCCGCGAGCGCTGGGCCGATACTGGTGTCTGCTGGATCCGCCTCTCCATCTGCACCAGTTCACTCCGCGGATATTGCGGCGAATCCTGACCGAGGCCGGCTTCGGGCAAATCCGCGTGATTCATCAGCGGAATGCGTTCAACCTCGTGTGGAGTGCTGGTCTCTGGTTGCGGGAGAAGTGTCCTCAAGCCCAATTGGCCCAACGGTTGTTGGATTTCGCCCCGAACCCGAGTGTTCGAGGCCAGTTGGCCCTGGCCCCGATCGCCAAAGTCCTCGCCTGGATGCGACAGAGCGGTCGATTGACCGTCGCGGCCCGAGCGGTGTAGGGCGTGAGCCCGTCGCAAAATGGCCCTCGCCGTCCGGAAATGATCCCTCTCCGTTGCCTTGGGGACCGCGAAGAGTAGTCGGTGAGATACTGAGCAGATACACTGAGGCTTGGCAACTGTCGGTAGATCCGTTCTCTGTCAGCGATGGATACGGCATCAGAATGGCAGACGACCCGACCAATCCCTATCGTTCACCGGCCGACCACGAGGCTCCGTCAGGTCCGCATTTCACCGGGACGAATCTGAAGTGGTTCACGCTCGTGGGAGGTGTCGTTGGTGTCTTGCTGCCCATCGGCTACGGCGAGTGGACCATTTACAGCGTGCGGTCGCAACCGCTCCAGCCGGGGGAAGTAGCCTGTGGCATGCCCATATTGGCCAGCATGTTCTTGATGGTTGTCGGACCTCTCGTAGGCGGAGTGGTCCTTGCCGTGACCGGTGCCCTGACGGGCGCAATTTGTGATATTGTGGTTTTCGTCTGGAGGTATCGAGCCTACCGCTCGTCGGGGCGATCAAGGGTCCACCCAGAAAGCGCCCCTGACGATCTTGTCTGACGGCAATCCACGGCGGCTGCAGGCCTTCAACCATAGGTCCTGCGAAAGCGCCGCCTTCCCTGAAAATGTTGCGAACAACACACCGCAACGCTAAATTGGCCGTTGAGACATCCATCCCACGATTCACCGTGCGCACAAGGAACATCTCCATGAGACGCATTTCTCTCGTTCTTGCCATCTGCCTGGTGATGAGTTCCGCGCTGCCGGGCGCTGACCTGCGAGTCTCCTTCCAAGACAACCCAACTGAAGGTGAAATGCGGATGATTGTCGATGGGCAGGATGCGCTCGTCTACCAGTACGGCGACGATCAGGATCTCGTTCACTTCTACCCCGTTCGATCGCCTCATGGGCAATCGATGACGGTCCAGAAGACCGAGCCCTATCCGCACCATCGCTCCTTCTGGTTCGGCGATAAGGTCAAACTCAACGGCGGCCGGGCCGTGGGATTCTACGACGCCCTGTATTCGGGAAACGGACGCGCGATAGACGCGAAGCCGCCCTACGAGAACCATGTGCGCCACCTTGCATTTGGAGAAAAGTCCGTCGAAAGGGATCGGGGCGTGCTCAAGGCACGGTTGATCTGGGAGATGGACGGCGACAAGCCGGTTTTCGATGAAGAACGAACGATGCGTGTGATTGCCCTCGGCGACGGCGAGTGGTTTCTCGACGTCACCTACACGCTGACGGCCGCCTATGGCGACGTCGAGTTCGTCAGCGACGCCGTGCATTATGCTTGGCCGTACGTCCGTATGAACACGACCTTCTCGGTGGAGGGGGGCGGCACGATCACGAATTCGGAAGGCGGTGTGAACCAGGCCGGTACCAACGGCAAAACCGCCCGCTGGGTGGACTACTCGAACACGGTCGGCGGCAAGCCGTCCGGACTGGCGATTCTTGCGCATCCGAGCGAGGGGCCCGAATCGCCCCAGTGGCTCACCCGCGACTACGGCTGCTTCGGCCCGCGCCGAACGGACGAGAAGAGCGGCAAACCGTTCACGGTGGCCAAGGGCCAGTCGATTTCGCAGCGCGTGGGCATCCTCGTACACCGAGGCGATGTGAAGACCGGGCAGGTGGCCGAGCGGTTTGCAGACTACCTCGCCGGCAATCTATAATGACGCCTTCATTCCCGCCTTGGACTCAAGAGAAAGATAGTAGGAAACGAAAATGGCAAGCCGTGTTCTCTTCCGTACCTTCATCTTCCTTTCCCCCATTTTCTTTTCTCATGTCTTCTTGATCGTTTCTGACGCAACCGCGGTTTGAGGAGATTCCTACGCCATGAAGTCTGCATTACCAGTGGTTGTTCTGCTCGGTCTCATCAGTACCCACACTTGGGCTGCCGACGTTTCGGATTACCCGATCCGGCCTGTACCGTTCACGGCGGTGGAGGTTGGCCGGGGATTCTGGATGCCGCGAATGGAGACAAATCGGCAAACGACCGTGCCGTATTGTTTCGATCGCTGTGAGGAGACCGGGCGAATCAGCAACTTCGTGGCGGCGGCCGAAAAGAATCCGGACGGATTCCAAGGGATCTTCTTCAACGACTCCGACGTGTTCAAGATCGTCGAAGGGGCTTCCTACGCCCTGGCTCTCAAGCCCGATCCTGAGTTGGACAAGTACCTCGACGAGCTGATTGCCAAGTTCGCAGCCGCCCAGGAACCGGACGGCTACCTCTACACGGCCAAGACCTCCCAATCGAAAGGCCCTCATGGGCGCGATCCCCGCTGGACCGGGCTGAACCACAGCCATGAGCTCTACAACGTGGGCCACATGTACGAAGCGGCCGTCGCCCACTACCAGGCGACCGGCAAGCGGAACTTACTCGACATCGCCGTCAAGAACGCCGATCTGATCGCCAAGGTGTTCGGCCCGAACCCGGGTCAACTGACCCACGTGCCGGGTCATGAAGAAATCGAGATCGGTCTGGTGCGGCTTTGTCGGGCGACGGGCGACAAGAAGTATCTCGACCTGGCGAAGTTCTTCGTCGACATGAGAGGCAACCAGGAGAAACGGGAAAGCCTCTACGGCGAGTACGCCCAGGACCATGCCCCGGTCGTGAGCCAATCCGAGGCCGTGGGGCACGCCGTGCGCGGCGGATACTTCTACGCGGGCGTGGCCGACGTGGCCGCCCTGACCGGCGAGAAAGCCTACATCGACGCCATCGATCGCATCTGGCAGGACGTGGTCGATCGCAAGCTCTACCTGATCGGCAGCGTGGGCCAGCACGGCGCCGGGGAGGGCTATGCCGGAGCCTACCAACTCACCAACCTGAAGGCCTACAACGAGACCTGTGCGGCCATCGCTCTGGCCTTGTGGAACCACCGCATGTTCCTGCTGCACGGCGACGGGAAGTACGCCGACGTACTGGAACGGATTCTGTACAATGGTTTCCTGTCGGGCGTGTCGCTGAGCGGGGATCAGTTCTTCTACCCGAACCCGCTGGAATGCGACATGAAGTTCAAGTTCAACCACGGCAGTTTGGAGCGGAGCCCCTGGTTCAACTGCTCGTGCTGCCCGAGCAACGTCGTGCGGTTCCTCCCCTCGATCCCCGGCTATGTCTACGCCGTCCGCGATCGCGATCTCTACGTGAATCTGTTCCTGGCCAGCAAGGGTACGATCGATGTGGACGGCGAGGTGGTCCAAGTGGTCCAGGAGACCGACTATCCCTGGAGCGGCAAGATCCGCCTGACGGTCTCGCCCAAGGCAGCTCGGCAATTTGCCTTGCGGGTACGGATTCCCGCCTGGGTCCGCGGCCGGGTGCTGCCCAGCGATCTGTACCGATACATGGACGCCTTTCCGGCAGAATGGTCGCTGCAAGTCAACGGCCAGGCGGTTCAGGCCAAACTCGACGCGGGCTATGCCGTCCTCGATCGCCAGTGGAAGCCGGGCGACGTGGTTGAGTTGGATCTGCCCATGCCGGTCCGCCGCGTGCTGGCCAACGAGCAGATCGAGTTCGATCGAGGCCGGGTGGCGATCCAGCGGGGGCCGCTCGTCTACTGCATCGAAGGGGCCGATCACGACGGCACCGTGCTCGACGTGTGGCTGGCCGACGACGTGGCGCTGACGCCGGAACACAAGCCCGACCTGCTCGGCGGCATCACCGTGCTCAAGGGCAAGGCGGCGGGCGTTTATCGCAGCGATGACGGCACGATTCGCAGTCGTCCCAAAGCGATCACCATGATCCCCTACTATGCCTGGTGCCACCGCGGAGCCAACGAAATGCAGGTCTGGCTCCCGCGATCGGCCAACCTGGCGGTCGTGCCTCCGCTTCCCACGATCGCAGGGACGAGCAAAGTGACGGCCTCGCACAACTGGCAGAGCGATGCGGTCGGCGCCATGAACGACCAGATCGAGCCCGCTAACTCGATCGATCACAGCATTCCCCGGTTCACCTGGTGGGACCATCGCGGCACGGCCGAGTGGGTGCAGTACGACTTTGCCAAGCCGGCAAAGGTATCGAAGGTCGAGGTCTACTGGTTCGACGACACGGGCCGGGGCCGTTGCCGCGTTCCCCAGTCGTGGAAGCTCCTCTACCGCGACGGCAAGAGCTGGAAGCCGGTCGAAACGTCGGTCGAGTTCGGCACGGCGAAAGACCGCTTCGTCGAGGTCCAGTTCACCCCCGTCGAGACCGACGCCCTGCGGATCGAGGCTCAAATGCAGCCCGAGTTTTCGGGCGGGATTCTGGAGTGGCGGGTGAAGTAGTAGGTGCCGGGTACCGCGCTGAACCGTAGGATGGGCCAGAGTGGGCCAGCGTCACTCGCATTCGCGGTCGGGCAGTTTGCCAACGGCACACATCGCTTGCACGATCACACTCCGAACGTCGGCCCATCATCGAACGCCCCCAACCTCAGACGCAGCAATGCAAACGGCTTGAAGTTGAGACCGTGATCCGATGGGCCGTCCCTCGGTTCCTCTTCGCTCGCCACGTCGCGGACAAGGCGAACATACCTGGTGGTGGGGAATGGGTGACCGTGGTTCGCTCTGGCTCGGCCTGCATTGCCAGAGTCACAAGATGTTGTGCAGAAAGCACTTGCAAAAAATGCTATGCTTTAGGTGAGCCCCGTTTTGCGCTCGCACACACTTGTGACGGCAACTTTGATATCGCGCGGACAAGGTCACTCCCATGCGAACCGGCTCTCTCCTCTCGGGCAATGAACTCACTTCGATCCACTCGCTCAGCCGCTCCTACTCGTTGTTGAACATGAGTGCCTTGCGGCTCTCCACGCTCAAGCGGATCAACCGGGCGGCCGACGATCCGGCGGCCCTGATCGCGGCGGAGACGCTCAACTCGGAATTGACGGCGGTCCAGGCCGCCAATGCGAACGCGGCACGTGCGGTGGGCACGATTCACGTCGCCGATTCGGGCATGGCCGAGGTGGGCAACTTGCTCAACTCGATTCGGGGGAACGTGATGGAGGCCGCCGGCGGGTTCCTGAGCGATGCCGAGATGGAAGCCAAGCAGATCGAGATCAATGCGGCCGTCGAGGCCGTCAACCGAATCAGCAGCTACACGTCGTACGGCGGCCGCAAGCTGCTCGACGGATCGGCCGAGAATCTCGTGCTCAACTTCTCGCCTTCGCCCGACGACACCTCGACCCTCAGTCTGCCCAACGTCCATGCGACCAGCCTGGGTGGAGACTCGGGCTCTCTGAGCGAGTTGACGACCGGAGGCAGCCTGAGCCTGGCGAGCGGGAATTTCAGCGGGATGATCGACACGCTCGATGCGGCCCGCGATCAGGTCTTGTACGCCCGGGCCGAGGCCGGTGCGTTCGAAAAGTACTCGATCGAGTCGAGCATGAGGGTTCTTGACGAGATGGAGGAAACCCTCACCGCCGGGATCAGCCGCCTGATGGATACCGACGTGGCCCAGGAAGCCTCGAACATGCTTCGCGCCCAGATCCTGGTCGCTTCGGGCATTGCCATGGTCGGCACGTCGACGCAGTCCCGCGGGCTGATCGGGCAGTTGCTGGCGTAGCCGGGGCTAGTGCACGCCGATTCGGCAGTGATCGAGGATCTGCTCGGCCGACGCCTGGTAGCCCGTGTAGAACGGGCCGAACTGGGCGTACTTGGCGCTGGCTTCGTCGAAACGCATGTCGTAGACGATCTTGCTGAGCAACTCCGGATTGCGGGCCCAGAGGGTCACGCCCCATTCCCAATCGTCCAACCCGACGCCGACCGTGACCAACTGGGTCACCTTGCCGGCGTACTTCATGCCGGAAGCGCCGTGCTCGCGCATCATCCGCTCCCGCTCCGGGAAGCCGCGCAGATACCAGTTCTGATCGCCTTCCCGTTTCTTGTTCATCGGATAGAAACACATGGCGGGCCAGGCGGGCAGATCGGGGTAGAGACGCTGGTGCCGCATGATTTCCAGCCGCTTCTCATACTGCTTCAGCTTCGCCTGGTGCTCGTCGCTCTCGGGCGGCAGGCCCTGTTCGGCCAGTTCGCGCCCGTAGCCTTCGAGGGTGGGCACGTACTCGGACATCTCGGTGACGGAGACGAAAGACCAGCATGGCACGATGGCCGACCCCAGCCATCCCGAGACGATCCGCTGGTGAACGGAGTCGATCGCCAAGGGGTCCGGCCCCAGGGCCAGCACGCCGAAATCGGCCTTATGGCCGCTAATGAGAAAGGTCTGGATCGCCTCGACGCCCACGATCTCGGCCTGCAGAGACTCCACCAGGCTGTGGCGTCCGTCGGCGATCTCGTTGGGTCCCAGGGCCCTCAAACGCGAGTGGTCGAAACGGTAGAACAAGTGGGAACAATGCCAACCTTCGGTGGGCGTCAGGGAAATCTCCGGCCGGGGGTCTGATTGCATCGACAGTCTTTCTGCAGGGGTATGTCAGATAGGATCACGCCGCTGGGCAACTCGCAGTACGGCCATACTGCCGCAATGCGCCGCCTGCCTTGGCGCAATCAAAGACTGAATGATAGGCACCTTGCCGAAGATCGACAACGCGCCCCCCCGACGGTGGACGGATGCTACCCCAGCCGGTCGACGCGAAATTCCTTGTCGGCAATTCCCCGGATGATCTCGCTCAACTCGGGCATCCGCTCGACGAAGTGGTTTCTGGCGGCCTCTACCGCTCCCACTTCGTCACGAGAACGTACCAGGCACTCGGCCAGACCGACCTGGACGTGGAACCTTACGGGCTGGGCATTTTCACTTACCTGGCTCATGAGTCCTCAACCTCCGTCGAATTGAGTCGGCTCGTTCACTCAATTCATCGGACGCTGACGAAGCCGGGCTTCAAACCAAGCCTGGAGAGTCTGCCGAATCGATACAATCTTCCTATGCAGGCGGACGTCCAGCCCCATTTGTGCGTCTAACTGGTAGATTTTCTTCGTCCGCCTGCCTCAAAACGGAACAAGCCCGCAACCCAACCTTCACAAACATGCGCGCCCCATCCGCACAAGTCCGGCACAAAGACACTAAACCTTCGATTCCTCCGACTCGCCCAGAAGTCTCTTCACGGCTCGAAGGAGTTGATCCATGGGGAACGGCTTGTGGAGGTATTCGGAGACGCCAAGCATCTCTGCCAGTGCCCGGTGCCGATTCCCCTCATTGGCGGTAATCATGATGATCGGCAGCATCTCGTCCCGAATCCGCTGAAGCTTCTCGAGCACCAGAAAGCCGCTTCGCTTCGGCATCATCATGTCGAGAATCATCAGATCGGGCTCTTCGCGAATCGACATGGCCAGGCCCTGAGTGCCATCGCGAGCGAACACCACGTCGTAACCGTTTGCCTCCAAGGCCGCCTGCAAGGTGTCGACGATCTCCACGTCGTCATCCACGATCAGGATTCTCTTCCGGCGCTCTTTCGCCGCTTCGTCGCTCTGGGCTACCTTCTTCTTCGCCATGATTGCATTCCTTGGTCCGCACAGCCCGTCGAAAAAGTCAGGTTAGGCTTCCGGGCTGCTCACCACGATGCCCTGACGCGAGAATACGACCCACCTCCAACCTCTTATCCTTAACGGACAGAACGATTTATTGCAAGGTGGTCGGCACGGGAGAGTTGGGTTTGCTGGCCGTGCTGGTGGTCGGCTCTGGAGAGCTGGGTTCACAGGCGGTGCGGGTGGTCGGCTCTGGAGAGCTGGGTTCACAGGCGGTGCGGGTGGTCGGCTCTGGAGAACTGGGCTCACTGGCGGTGCGGGTGGTCGGCTCTGGAGAGCCAACCTACGGGGAAGAGACAACTCGTCCTTGATCGAGCAGGATGGTTCGCTGTGCGCGGCTTGCGGCCTCTTCCTCATGGGTCACCAGGAGAATCGTCCCCCCGTCCTGGTGGAACACGCCCAGCAGATCGAGCACCTCTTTGGCGTTGGCCGGATCGAGGTTGCCGGTCGGTTCATCGGCGAGGATCAGCTTGGGGCGGTTGATCATCGCCCGAGCGATGGCGACCCTCTGGCACTCGCCCGTGCTCAACTGGCCAGGGCGGTGGTTGAGACGGTGCCCCATTTGGAACTTTTCCAGCATTTCCCCTGCCCGCTGCTTGGCGTCGGCCGCCTGGTCGGGGACAACGGCCGCCATCACGTTCTCGACAACCGTCAAGTAAGGGAGCAGGTGGAACGTCTGGAAAACGAACCCGATCTGATGAGCCCGAAAGTGCGCCCGGGCCGACGCGCTCATGGCTCCGACGTCGCTCCCGGCGATCGCGACCTTTCCGCTGGATGCCGTGCCCAAGGTTCCGGCGATCGTCAGCAGCGTCGACTTGCCGCACCCGCTGGGGCCGCACACCGCGGCAAACTGGCCCTGCTCGATGGTGAGCGTCACGTCGTCCAACGCGCGGACCTCGCCCTCGCTTGTCCTGTAGACCTTGCTGACGTTTTCGAGCTTGATCAATGGGTATTCCTCCTAGAGAGCGGCGGCTTCCTGCGATTCTAACAGCTTGCCGGAGCGGCTGCCAGTTGGAGTCAACGCTCCGGCCTGCTGTGAACCTTTCCGAGCCGAGTATCGCGGACGAGAGGGGATGTGCTATTCATTCGCCACCCGCCGCCAGTCGTACCGGGTCTTCCCGTCGGCATCCAGAAGCAGGAGGCGCTCTTCGGTGAGTTCGAGGATTGGTTCGTCGACCCGATCGCCCATCATCGAAAGAACGGCCTTCACCTTCCCCTCCGGCCGGCCGCCGACGGTCTGCTTCTTCATCCGTCCGTCTTCGATCGACCAGACCATGTCGAACTCCAGCCGGCTCGCAAACATCGCGGCCGTCAGACCCGACAACTCGACGATCATCGTCCCGGTACCGTCGGGCCGAAGATGCATGGTGCGTGTTCCCTTGTACTCATCCTGCCACGTGCCGGCGGCAAGAACCCGGAACCCCTCGTCTTCATCGATCGGCTGCGGCGAGGCGGCATGGCCTGCGCCCGCCGTCGCGGGAATGTCGGCGGTTTCCTGCCGGGGCCCGTTCGCATCACCGCCGGCTACATAGAAGAGCACGGCCAGCAAGGCGGCAAGCGAGAAAAGGAACCGGTACTCAGTTCCGATGCGCCGATGCCCTTTCTCCGGTTTCGCTGCTTCACGCATAGCAAGCCTGCTGCGTGATCTCCGATCCCTGTTCACTCCGGCCAGAAGTTCCTCTGCCCGGCCTGCTCGATCATCGCGGCCGCGTCTTCGGGCAAGAGCAAGCGGTCCTGCTGTAGCCGTTCGGCCGCCTGGGCGTACTTTTCCAGATAGATCTTGCGGGACGGGTATCGCTCGCGGATCGACGCCCGCGGATCGCCCGTCTGTTCCCGCTCGGTTGCCGTCTTGGGAAACTCGAGGTAGGAACCGTCCAGGTCGGCCAGGATCCCGCCGGCGCCGTACTCGGCAGCCCGGAGGTTCCAGCCCATGTAGGTGCCCACGGGAACGGCCGCGTCGGGCAGGCGAATCCCGGCCAGTTCGTTGCCGTCTCGATCGACGGCCGGAACCAGCGTCTGATAGGCGGGACCGATCTTCGGCGGGACGAGCGTCGCAATTCCTTCGCTCTGCCATCGCGGCCCGTGATCGAGCCGCAGCGGCCGGTAGTAGTCTTTCGGCAGATTGGCGCCGGGGATCTTCGGAAACTGCCCTTGGAACCCGGCCAGATCGACGAGCGTGCCGTCGCCGATCCGCGGATAGCGGCTTGCCGGCGGTTCGGTTCCGTCGCTGACCCAGCGGTCCATGGCGACGAGAAGCGCCCGCAGTACGGGGCCACGGTGCTTCTGGGGATTGCGGGGATTCTGGCAGATTCCGCGATCGGTGGGGCCGGCACCGAGATGCTGCGTACCCGCGATCAGGTAGATCCGCACGTTCGGATCGAGCGTCAGGTCCCGCTTGCCTTCCACGTCGGTATGCAGGAGCGACGCGCCTCGCGACCAGTATTCGGTCGACGACTGGACGAACATGATCTTCGGGATCTCGCCCTTCGCCCGAAGCCGGGCCAGCGAATCACCCGTCTGGCCGGTGACCGGATCGGTCTGTACGCCCGGCGTGAACGGGAAGAAATCGGAACCGTACAGGTTGCCCCGGTGGCAGAGCCCGTACGAGGTGGCCATGCCGAACCGGCGGTTGAACGTCATCTTGCCGGCCCCGGGCACGTGGATCAGCGCGCCGTCGAAAACCGAGCGCCCGGACGTGTCGCGGTTCAAGCCTTCGTAGAGAAAATGGTGGCACACCCGGCCTGACTGGGAGATGCCGAAGATGTAGGCCCGCTGGATGGCCTGGCGAACCGGATTGGCCGTGCCGGATGCGTCGCTGCCGGAATAGCGAAAGAACGATACGGCGTCGCGCAGCCCGGCCAGGCCAAGGCACGAGACCCGCGGATCGCGAGCCGTGTAAACCAACTCATACAGCCAGCCGGGGCGGAGCCCTTCCTTGACGTAGAGGCTCCTCGGATCGGGCACGGCCTTGCCGTCTTCCCAGCGGGCGAAGGCCCACTGGTCCCGCGGCACCTCGACCGCCGGCTCCGCACGCGTGGGACGCATGGTGAGCACGGCCGCCGGATCGTCGAGCGATACGGTCGGATAGGCGGCCGGCGTTCCCCAGGGGCTGCCGAAGAACGGCCGACTGAAGGCCTTCTCGTCGACCGAGATCTCCACGTAGGTCTTGCCGGTGATCGGCGAACCGTCTTCGTCCACGGCCACGGGCAGACCGGCGATCAGGCGGGCGGTACCGTCCTCGACGATTTCGCCGTCCCAACCGGTCCACAGCACACAGTATCCCTCGCGGAGCAGGAAGCCGTTGCCCGCGTGCTCCAGCGTGGACGGGTCGTTCGTGCGTTCGGCATCGTTGAACGTCCACAAGGCCAGCTTGTTACCGCGGTTGTGGACGTCGTAGAGAAGCCGGCCGTTGCCTTTGGCCGGATCGACCGGCTTGAGCAGGAAGAAATCGGCCCAAAACTCGACCTTGCCTCGCTCGTTGCGCGGCGCTCGCTTCAGATCGACGATCGTGGCGTTTGCCGCGGCCTCCGGATCGACCTCGAAGAAGAACCGGCCCGCCACCGATTCGTAAGCCCCGGTCCGGCCGAAGCCGTGACCGCCGGCAAAGGGCTGCCGGCGGTCGACCTGGATACGAACGACTTCGGCGGTCGTCGGTGTCGTAATAGCAGAGACCGACAGCAGTGCCAGCGAGAGGCACGCAACGACTCGAAGGGAGTTTCTCATGGGTCGCTTCTATTTGAACTCGGTGAACCCCGGGATCGGGCAGGCGTAGGTGCCGTCTTCACGCGGGCTGAGGGGCGGCTTCGTATCCCAATTGATCTCGGCCGGGCCGAGGACCTCCTGGCTGTCGAGGGCCTCCTGCCAAGTGATCTTCTTGCCCGTGTAGCAGACCATCCGCCCCAGCAGGCCCAGCATGGTGCTGTTGACCATATAGTCGCCGCTATTGATAATTTCGCCTTTGCGGATCGCCTCGAACAGGGCCACGTGTTCGGCGTCGTACATGTTGCACGGGGGGCCTTCGTACTTCCAGTTCGTTTCGCCCGTGATCTCGTACTTGAGCACGTCGCAGCGGCCCTTGGTGCCGAGGATGACGTCGGAGGTCTGGTTGAACACGTTGGCCTGGGCGCGGCTGAAACCGTAGACGCGGACGCCGTTGTCGTATTCGTAGCACACGGCCGAGTGGTCGAACTGGTCGCCGAAGTGGGGTTCGACGCACTGGATGCGGCCGCCCACGCCGAAGGCGCTGGCGGGGGGCTTGTCGCCCGTCACCCAGCCGGCCTTATCGAGGCTGTGCACGAGCGACTGGAGGATGTCGTCGCCCGACAGCCAGTTGAAGTGGTACCAGTTGCGCAATTGCCACTCCAATTCCGTCAGACCTTCGGCGCGGGTCGTCAGACGGTAAGGCGTACGCATGTAGCACTCCTGCACGGCGACCACGTCGCCGATGGCCCCGTCGAGAATCCGCTTGATGGTCTCCTGCACGCCCGTGTGGTAGCGCCAGCAGAGACCGGAAAGGAGGTTCAGCTTCTTCTCTTTGGCGAGCTTGCAGGCCTCGACCACCGTCTTGATCCCCGGCGCGTCGACCGCATGGGGCTTTTCAATGAAGACGTGCTTGCCCGCCTCGACGGCCGCCTTGAGGTACTCAGGATGAAATCGCGACGAGGTGGCGATCAGGATCACGTCGATGTCCGAGTCGAGCACCTTCTTGTAGCCATCGAAGCCGACGAAGCAGTGCTCGTCGTCGACCTGGGTCTGCTCCGGCTTGAGTTCCTTGAGGTTCTTGCGGCCGTTCTGGACCTTGTCTTCGAACACGTCGGCCATGGCGACCAGATGAGCCCGGGGGTCGGCGTTCATGGCGTTGCCCGCTGCTCCGCAGCCGCGGCCGCCGCAACCGACCAGTCCGATGCGAATGACATCGTCGCCCGCCGCATGGACCCACTTGGTGGCGGTCATCGCACCGACGCCGGCAGCGACCGATGCCTTGAGAAAGTTGCGCCGCGAAGTTCCGATAGAAGCCTGGTTCGCCATAACGATGCCTCCCGTAGGTGAAAGCCGGCAGAAATGCGCCGGTCTAATGGATTCGTCTGATCGCGATGTTAAGGGCTGCGAGGCCGAGAAGCAAGCCTTGGGGAGTGGGAACGGGTTTTTCGGGAGGGAACGGCCCCAAGCTGTCGCGAGAGTCCAATCGCTTGCCGAATTGCAGCCCTCTCGGGTAGGATGGGAGTAGGTGGGATGGGCTGTGCGGTATCGGCAATCACAGCTCCATGGACATCGAACGCTATTTGAACTGAGACAACGCATGAACACCCGCGTTGCCAAGCGCTCCTTGATTGGTGGTCTCCTTGCGGGCGCCGTTGGGGGTGGACTTGCCTGGGGATTCGGTCTGGCGGCAGATGCATTCGGTGTGACGATCGTTACCGCCATGTACGGTGCCGCGGGCGCGGTTGCCGGAATCGCCTCCTTGTGGCGCCAGCGCGGCCTGCCGCTTCTGACATGCGTAGCCGTCGTGGCGGCCTGCATGCTGGCGGCTCGATTGACGACCGTGCTGGTCGTGGGATTCCGCAAGTTCAACGACTATCCCGACGCCCCCATGCTCCTGGCCGGGGCGATCGGAGTGGTGATCGTGCTGATCTGCCGAAAGCCTGTCGTTGCGCGGAACGCGAAGACGGCGGAAGTTGACGCGGACGTTCAGGCTCCTGCTGAGTCGCTGGAGTAGCAGGCTGATAGCGTTCCGGTGTTGGGGGTACTCTGCATGGACAACCTCTCATCAGCCACTCCCGGCGCGCCCCAGTTCACGCTCAGGGGGATGTTCGTCCTGATCGCCGTGATTGCCCTCTTGCTCGGCCTGTTACTGCCAGCCCTGAATGCGGCCAGGGAGGCGGCGCGACAGACGCAGTGTCAGAACAATCTGAAACAGATCGGTTTGGGGATGCGCAACTATCACGATACCTTCAAGGCCCTCCCATTGGCCCACACGCCCGACGATCAAATGCAGCCGCGATCCAGTTGGCGTGTTGCGATCCCGTGCTTCATGGAGAGCACCATCGTCTGCGATGCATACCGGCAGTATGAGCCCTGGAACAGCCCCAAAAACAGTCAGCTCAGCGCCTATGGAACCCACTGGTACCAGTGCCCCGGCGAGACGGCGCCCCGGCTCAACACAAGCTATGTTGCCGTGACCGGCATCGGCACTGCCTGGCCTGCACCGAATGTCGCTCGCTTCAAGGAGTTCACGAAGGGAGTGTCGAATGTGATCCTGGTTGCCGAAATGAACGAATCGGGCATCCACTGGATGGAACCTCGCGACCTGCAATTCGACCAGATGGAGTTCAAGATCTATGCCCCCTCCCGACTGCGCAGTTCGAGCGGCCGCGGCTCGCGGCAAGCGTTGTCCAGCGCTCATCCGGGCGGGGCTCAGGTGCTGTTTGCGGACGGCGCGGTCGATTCCCTGTCTGTGGAAACGTCGGAGGACATGCTGCGGGAAATGGTATTGATTGGGAAGAAAGAGAGCAGTGGTGAGTGAGGGGGCGATACCCAAGGAACTCGCTACGGGAGACCTCACACGCCCTTGATGGCCAGGATTTGTTGTTCCGTCGTGTCCCGTATTCTCGTGCCTGCTCTGCTGTCACATCCGATCCATTGTCCGAGGTCTGCTGGTTTCTACCACGCCAACCTTGCCACGGCCCTATCGCGCTTATCCCCGTTATGCGGTCCAATCCACTTCTCCCAGTCAAAACCCGTGTCACTCGGCGGCGTCTTCTGCTCCATACTCAAGTCGTGTCTTCCATCGGCGCTCGTGTTCCAGTCGATCTCGAAATACGCCAGAATCCCACCGGCCCATTCCAGCTTCTTGGGCCAGGTTGCCGGAGACGGCGAGCCCATGAAATCGGCGTAGATCAACCACACTCCGAGCCAGCCCTGCTGTGCCTCCAGGCTCCCTAGCAGCAACGTGAACTCGTCCGATCGGGCCGTGTGAACAACCGATTGCCGGTCCACGTTTTCCATGCCGACCGGATGCCATTCGGCCGAGACGAGGGGCGCCTCCTCGGTGGCCGCCAACTCAACCTGACCCGTTTGATCGTAGGCCCGGATCAACACGGCCGCGAAATCGTTATCGGCGTCCTTGCCGGGGTCAACGCCGCCGTAACGGTCGACCCGACTCCGCCCGTGAGCGCGGAGCAGATAGGGCACGTTCGGCCAGAGCCACTTCTTGTCCACGTCCCACACCCGGACCCGGCCCATCCAGTCGTATTCCCGATAAGCAAGACGGTTGTTCCAGATCTCGCGATGCTCTTCGTCGGCAGACCGTGCCAGCTCAATCGTCAGTTTGTATGAATCCGGTGCGGCCTCGTGCAACAACAGCTCTCCATGGAGAAGCGGCTCGCCGATCGGTCCCGCCGGATCGGCCGGATCTTGAGGAGGCCAGTAGATGCCGAAATCGAGCGTCTTCTTTGGCGGGATTGCGGGGGCAGGTTCGCTTTCGGGCGAGTTGGAGCAACTCGAGACTACGACCAGAGTCAACGCCACGGCAATCGGTGCAAGTCGCCTCATTGTCTCTTCTCCACCTCACGACGAGATCCGATACCCCGGCTTCTGCTCGCGGCCGGCTACGCCGTCGGCCACGGCGGCTTGGGCCACCGCTTCGGCCACCGCAGTCGCCACGCGCCGGTCGAACACGCTGGGAATGACGTGGTCCGGCAAAAGTTCACCCTCGGAGATCACGCCCGCGATCGCCTCGGCGGCCGCGATCTTCATCGATTCCGTGACCCGATGGGCTCGAACGTCCAGCATGCCCCGGAAGAGACCCGGAAAACACAGGACGTTGTTGATCTGGTTCGCATAGTCCGATCGGCCGGTCGCCATCACGCGAACATAGGGCATCGCCAGATCGGGATCGATCTCCGGATCGGGGTTTGACAGCGCGAACAGAATCGGATCGTTTGCCATTCCTTTCACGTCGTCGACGGTCAGTACATTGGCTGATGAAACCCCAATGAACACATCCGCGCCCGCGACTACTTTGCTCAGTGCTCCGGTGATGCGCTGGGAATTCGTATTCTCGGCCACCCAGTGCTTGAGCGGATTCATCCGCGCCGTACGTCCCTCGTAGATCGCCCCTTCGCGATCACAGACCACGATCTGCCTGGCGCCCACTAGCTTGAGCAGCCTGGTGATCGCCAGGCCGGCTGCCCCGGCGCCGTTGACCACAATATGAATGTCGTTCAGCGCCTTGCCGACGACCTTCAGCGCGTTCTTCAGGGCGGCGAGCACCACGATCGCCGTGCCGTGCTGATCGTCGTGGAAGACCGGGATGTCGAGCAGCGCGGCCAACCGCTGTTCGATCTCCACACAGCGCGGCGCCGAAATGTCCTCCAGGTTGATGCCGCCGAAGGTCGGTGCCAGGAACACGCACGTCTCGATGATCTTCTCCGTGTCCTGCGTGTCGAGGCAGATCGGGAACGCGTCGACCCCGCCGAATTCCTTGAACAGCAAGGCTTTGCCTTCCATGACCGGCAGGGCAGCCTTGGGACCGATGTTGCCCAGCCCGAGCACGGCCGATCCGTCGGTCACCACGGCAACCGTGTTCCGCCGAATCGTCAGCGCAAAGGTGGCGTCCGGATCCTCGTAGATCGACCGGCAAACGCGGGCAACGCCCGGCGTGTAGGCCATCGAGAGGTCGTCGCGAGTCTTGATGGGCACCTTCGACTTCACTTCCAACTTGCCGCCGAGGTGCAGGAGGTACGTCCGGTCCGATACGCGAACGACTTCCACGCCCTCCAGCGCTCGGACGCACTCGACCAGCCGGTGGCCGTGTTCCACGTTCTTGGCGCTGACCGTGATGTCGCGGGTGATCAGGTTGTTCCGCACGTCGACGATATCGACGGCCCCGATGAATCCGTCGGCGTCGCCGATGGCCGACGTGATCCGCCCCAACTGGGCTGGCCGGTCGGGGTACTGGAGCCGCACGGTAATGCTGTACGACGGACTATGGTGTGGCATAGACGCGTTCTCCTATTCACCGGGCCTCGTGCCGGCAGGAACGGTTCGCTCATAGCCGGTTGTTCTACCCACTTTTGTTAGGTGTGTCGATTACCCAATGAGCACGCACGAAGACGATTCCTCATCGTCTTCGGCGACAACGTGGAAGACTATCTGGGCCGGCTCCGTTATGTGGTCTTGCTGCTTGCTTGGCTGCTCTGGCGGAATCGTTGAATACGCACGTGATTATTCAGGAGCCGGCGGCGCCCGCGGCACGATTCGCCCGGGCCGCCACATTCGCTACCCCAAGGAAACGCCGCTGGCTAACCTCTATCTCGGCATGCTCCACCGGGCCGGTGAAGAAGCTCAAGGTGTCAGAATTGGCGCCGCCCGTCCCCCAATCGGGCAGGAAACTGCCGTTTCGCCAACCTTTGGGTTGCTTTTGGATGACTCTCTGACGGAAAATGGTTGGGATACGGTTGCCCTGCCAACACCAGCCAGCGGCTGGCCCCCCAAATGCGTGGAGGATGCGGACTATGAACGCTTGTCGAATCGCAATCCTGGTCCCTGTTGTGTTGATCCTGTTCTCCGGTCTGGCGACCGCCCAGGTGACGGATCCGGCGGTAATTCCCCCTGCCGAACCGCCCGCGGCGGAGGTTCCCGCTCCAATCCCGGCCGACCAGCCACCGGTCCCGCCGATGGGATTTCCGCCGAATCAATTTCCGGGCGTGCCCGATGCGGGCATTCCGGGCGCCGCTGCCGACATTCCGGGCGCCGCTGCCGACATGCCGTCAAACCTTCCCAATCTGGACATGCCGGCTCCCGGGGCCTTGGAGGGACTTGGGGTCCCGCCGACACAACCGACCGTTCCACCATCGGAGAATCCGTTGCTCAAGCTGTTCGATCTGAACGGCGACGGGATTCTCTCGGGCGACGAAGTGAACGCTGCGCCGGCCCGGCTCTGGGAGCTGGACCGCAATTTCGACGCCGAGTTGTCGACCGAGGAGTTGGGACTCGTACTGGCGCCTCGCTGGGAACAACGGCGCCGCGCCGTTCGCGGCAGCCTGCCGGCCGAGCCTTCACAACTTCAACCTCAATTGCCCGTCACACCCGAGGCGCCGCTCGGCAACGAACGACCGCGATTCGAGGTCTATCCCCTTCGAGATCTCGACCCGACTCAAACCCTGGCAGCGCTCCAGCAATTGCTGCAGGGCCAGCCCGACGCACGATTGACTTTTGACGGGCGGAGCCGGAGCATCCTCGTGCTTGCTCCGCCGAGCGCTCAGGCGAAGGTTCGCGAGGCACTGGCGAGCCTGCTCGCAGGCGACCGGGCGGGACTTCCCGGCCTCCCGCCGGCCATGGAGCAAACTGCGGCTCCGTTGGCGGAACTGCCCGTCGTGCCGCGAGTGGTTCCGCTCTACAATGCTCGTTCTCCCGAGATTCTGAGGATCGTCCGGCAGGTCTATCGCGATCGTATCGTGGAACCGCGGGCTGACCAGGCGGCCGGCAATCCGCTGGCTCCCGGCCTGCCGCCAGTCATGGAAGGGCCGACGGTACCGGCCGGGAAGATGGTGATCGGCGAGGGAGCCGCTCCGAATACGATCGCGATCAGCGCCCAGGACGAGTTGTTCTTCGAGGTCGTCGACTTGATCGAGCGGCTCGACGAAAGCTTAGAGCCGCCTTCCGACGCAATGGAGGTTCCGCCGCCAAGGTAGGTTCCCCACGCGTATTCCTCGATTGCGAAGCTACGAATGACGAATCCACTCGTCCAAGATCCGGTCGCCGTTCTCGCTGTCTTGTTAGCCGTGCTCGCCGGGCTGTTCGGAGCGGCGGGCACGAAAAGAGGGCGATCCTTCTTCAACTTCGTTCCCTTGCTGGTCTTTGCCTACTTCGTGCCGACGGCCCTTTCCAACTCGGGCGTGATCCCGCTGGAGAGCGATCTCTACGATTTCGTCAAGGATTGGCTGCTGCCCGCCTCGCTGATCCTGTTCACCATGTCGGTCGATATCCCGGCCGTGATGCGACTCGGCCCCAAGCAGCTCACGCTGTTCTTGGCGGGAACGGCAACGATTGTGGTCGGCGGGCCGCTGGCGTACCTGGTGCTTGGCGGGCTTGTGCCGTCGAGCGAGGGCGATCAGGTTTGGCGCGGGTTGGCGGCGCTCAGCGGATCGTGGATCGGCGGTGCGGCCAACTTCGTGGCCGTGGGAGAGAGCGTCAAAGCAAGCAGCGAGATCATGGGCAAAATCATCGTGGTCGACGTGGCCCTCGCCAATATCTGGATGGCCATTCTCCTCTTCTTCGCAGCCCGCGAAGAGGGTCTGGATCGGTGGATTGGCGCCGACCGGGCAAGCCTGGAGGAACTCCGCCGCAAGAGCGAGGCGTTTCAAGCCCAGGTGGCACGACTTCCTTCGCTCTCCGACTTCTTTCTGATCTTCTTTCTGGCCTTCGGCGGGACCGCGATCTCTTCGGCCGCAGCCGGCTATTGTGCCCATCTCACGAACGAACATGCGCCGCAGTTGAGCAGCATCCTCGGCGAGTTTGCCTGGAAAGTGCTGATCGCGACGGCCGTCGGGGTGGGAATCTCCTATACGCCGATGCGCAAGCTGGAGGGTGCGGGCGCGAGCAAGATCGGTTCCGTTTTTCTCTACCTGCTGGTGACCACCATCGGAGCGAAGGCCCAGTTTGCCGCCGTGTTCGAGGTGCCGTCGCTGCTGGCGATTGCCGGCGTCTGGATCACGATCCACGCAGTGGTGTTGTTGCTCCTCCGCTGGTTGCTTCGGGCTCCGATCTTCTGCATGGCCGTCGGTTCCCAGGCCAATATCGGCGGAGCGGCGTCGGCCCCGGTGGTGGCGGCCGCCTTCCATCCCGCCCTGGCCCCGGTCGGGGTCCTGCTGGGGGTTCTCGGATATGCTCTTGGAACCGCTGGAGGCCTGGTCTGCGCGCAGCTATTCGAATGGGTCCACGCCCTTCACTGAGGCGTCCAAGTTGCGGGATCCTCGTTCCCCCGGTTCTGTATTTCCATGCTGTTCACGACCAGACATGACGCCTGCCTGCCCTGCCATTCCATGGGGTCGTCGGCTGGTGGATTTGGCGTTCTCTTCTTGCGGCAGCAGCAAGACGCGGTTGACCTTACCACACACGGGGGGGTAGAATTTGGGGTTTGGGCAAGAGAGGCTGCCCCGTCGTAACCGATGAGTATGTGTCGATTCACGCTCTGACCAGCCATCCATCCCGATTGGCAGATCTGGCTGGTAGTTACTTTTCGTCGGCTTGCCTAGTAAACAGAAGTCATCGAAAGCCCCCATTCATGGCAGAAGTCGTCGTCAAACCGGTTCTTTCGCGACGGGAAAAGAAACTGTTTCTTCAATATCCCTGGAAGCAGTACGCGGGCGATCCGATCTGGATTCCACCCCTGCGCAGCTATCAGAAGGAGCAGGTGGGGAACGCGAAGAACCCATTTTACGACCGGAACGAGATCCAAACGTTTCTGGCCCTGCGCAGCGGCGAGGTCTGCGGACGGATTGCCGCCATCCTGAACGTGGCCCACAACGAGCACCACAAGGAAAACATCGGTTTTTGGGGATTCTTCGAATCGATCGACGACCAGGAAGTGGCCGATGCGCTCTTCTCTGCGGTTCGCGATTGGTTTGCCGAGCGCGGGATTCACCAATTGCGCGGCCCCACGAATCCCAGCCTGAACTCGGAAATCGGGTTGCTCATCGAGGGGTTCGACACGTCGCCCTACTTCATGATGACCTACAATCCGCCCTATTACGAGCGGTTGGTTGAAGGGTTCGGCTTTCGCAAGTCGCAGGATCTCTACGCCTACTGGGGCAGCATCGACATGCTTCCGGCCGTGCTGGAGCGATTGACGCCCATCTGCGAGCAGATCATCGAACGGTTCGAGGTCAATGTTCGATCGCTGGACAAGACGCGGTTTCGGGAAGACGTCGAGGCCTTTGTGACGGTCTACAATCGCGCCATGAGCAACACCTGGGGTTTCGTGCCGATGACGAAGGCGGAAGTGCAGCACCAGGCCAAGGGCCTGAGGCAACTGATGGTGCCCGAATTGGCGATTGCCGCCGAGATCGGCGGCCAGATCGTCGGCGCCTGTTTCGCCCTGCTCGATTTCAATCCGCGAATCAAAGAAATCGACGGCCGGCTGTTTCCCTTCGGCTTCTGGAAACTTCTCAGCAACAAGCGGGCCATCAAGCGGCTGCGGCTGATCAGCACCAACGTGATTCCCGAATACCAATTGCACGGCATCGGGCTGGTGTTGATGAGCGGTATCGTTCCCAAGGCGCTCGAGTGGGGCATGGAGGAGGCCGAGTTCTCCTGGGTCCTGGAGTCGAACTCGTTCTCGCGAGGGAGCCTGGAGAAGGGCGGCGCCAAGCGGACGAAAACCTACCGTATCTACGACTGGCAAGCGGAAAAGTAGCACGGAATTCTGTCGAATGCGCGAAGTTGTCATCACCGGAATCGGCCTGGTCAGTCCCATCGGTCTGGAGAAGCAAGAGTTCTTCTCCGCTCTCTGCGAGGGAAGAAGCGGCGTCGGCGTCGTCGAAGAACTTGCGGACACTTCGCTCGCCAGCCGGATCGGGGCGCGGGTGGGCGACTTTGACGCCAAGGCCTTCGTCAAGCCGCGTAAGAACATCAAGGTCATGAGCCGCGATATCCAGATGGGATTCGTGGCCGCCGACAAGGCCTGGACCGATTCCGCGATTGCCGACGGCAGCGTCGATCCGGATCGCTTCGGCGTTATCTTCGGAGCCGACTTGATCGCGGTGGAACTGGCGGAGATGGAACCGGCCTATCGGGCTTGCATGGCGATGGAAAGGTTTGAGTATCCCAAGTGGGGAAGCCAGATCACGAACGAAATGTTTCCGCTCTGGATGCTCAAGTACTTGCCCAACATGCCGGCTTGCCACATCGCCATCGGGCGCGACGCACGAGGCCCCAACGATTCGGTCACGGTCGAGGGAGCCTCGGGGCTGACGGCCCTGGTGGAGGCCGTCCGTGCCATCGATCGCGGCCTGGCCGACGTCATGATCGCCGGCTGCACGAGCTCTCGAATTCACCCCCAGGTCTGGGCGAAAGAGAAGATGTTCCCGCTGTCGCGCCGCTTCGACGATCCGGCCGGCGCTTGCAGGCCCTTTGACGCCGATCGCGACGGGATGGTTCACGGCGAGGGGGCCGGAGCGGTCATTCTCGAAGAACGTTCTCACGCCGAGGCCCGGGGGGCCAAGATCGTGGCGACCGTTCGCGGTTTCGCGTCGACGTTCCAGGCCCGGCTGCGGCAATCGCCTTTGAAGAAAGACGCTGTCTGCCGTGCCATTCGGGGAGCGCTCGCCGACGCCCGGATGTTGCCCGAGGAGATCGGGCACGTCAACGCCAACGCGTGGGGAACCGTTGACGAAGATTGCGTGGAAGCCGAGGCGATCGCCGAAACGTTGGGGCGGGTCCCCGTGACGGCCCCGAAGAGTTCTCTGGGAAACCTGGGAGCCGGGAGCGGAATCGTGGAGATGGCCGCCAGCCTGATCGGGTTGGAGCAGGGGCTCGTTCCGCCGACGCGAAATTATCAGACTCCCGATCCCGCGTGTCCCGTGAACGTCGTTCATGGTGTGCCCCTTGAAGGTACTCCCGCCAACGCCCTGGTACTGAGCCAGTCGTGGATGGGCCACTCGGTGGCCGTGATCGTCAGCCGTCCGTAGGACGAGCGGACGAGAAGACCGGCAATTGGATCGACAAACGGTGACGGGATTGGCTGGCCCAATCCGCCGGTCTGCTGAAGTCTGCACAGCCCGTGCAGAAGTCAATAAGCTATCCTTGTATATGACTGCCGATTTCCGGGCCTGGTCCGACCAGGTTTGCCAACTCGATGCTGCGTTGGAACTCCTTGAGCCGCTGGCGGCCCATTTGGGTGTTCCCTCCCCGGCCGCGAGCAACTGGTACCAGCTTCTCGATCGCAAACTGGTCCCCCAGCTTCAGGCCGATCCGCTGCTTGTGGTGGCGGTGGTGGGGGGGACGAATATCGGCAAATCGGTTCTTTTCAATCAACTGGCCGGCGAACTGGCCAGCGCCGTCAGCCCCCTGGCCGCGGGCACGAAACACCCGGTGTGCCTGGTTCCGCCCGGCACCGACAACGCGGAATTGCTGGCCGGGCTGTTTGAGGGGTTCGTGCTTCAACCGTGGCGATCGGCCGAGGATCCGCTGCGAGAATCGCCCGAGAATAAGCTTTTCTGGCGGGCCGGAGTCAACGTGCCGCCGCGTTTGCTGCTGATCGATGCGCCGGACATCGATTCGGATGCGATCGTCAATTGGGACCGCGCGCGGGCAATCCGCCAGGCGGCCGACGTGCTGATCGCCGTACTCACGCAGCAGAAGTACAACGACGCGGCCGTCAAGCAGTTCTTCCGCGAGGCGGCCGACGCCGACAAGCCGGTCATCGTCATTTTCAATCAGTGCGACCTCGAGGCCGATCGAGCCTTCTGGCCCCAATGGCTGGAGACGTTCTGTGGCGAAACGGGAGTCGCCCCCGAACTGGTTTACGCGGCGCCGCACGACCGGGCGGCGGCCGAATCGCGAAGCCTTCCCATCTTCTCGGTCGGCAGCGACGGGCGAACCGATCCGGAACCGGCCGGCAAGCTGCGGACTCAATTGGCGGCGCTCCATTTCGACGCGATCAAGATCCGCACCTTTCGCGGGGCCCTGCGATGCGTGCTCGACGAGACGTCGGGCCTGCCGGCCTATCTGGCGGCGCTCCGGGCGGCGTCCGCCGAGTTTTCGGCGGCGGCCGAGACCCTGTCGGCCTCCGACATGGCCCGGGTGGTCTGGCCCAATCTGCCGGCAAGCGTGCTGGTCAACGAGATTCGCGCCTGGTGGGATGCGGGACGCAGCCAGTGGTCGCGAGCGATCCACGGCTTTTATCGCGGCGTGGGACAACAGGTCGTGCGGCCCGTTCAGGCCCTGTGGTCCATGGGACGCCCGGAAACGAACCCGCTCGATGCCTTCCGCCGAGAGGAAGGCGGGGCCATCGTTCGGGCCGTCGAGGCGATTCTCGACGAACTGGAACGCTTGAGCAAGATCGGCAACGACACCTTGCGCCCGCGGCTGCTCCGGTTGCTGGGGGGCGACGCCCGTCAGGGGCTGCTCGACCGGGTCCGCAAGGCTCACGATCAACTGCCGGCTGTGGACGAGGACTATCGCCAGTTTCTTCGGGTCGAACTCGACGCCTGGAGAGACGAAAACCCGCGCGTGGTGCGGTTCCTCCGCTCGCTCGACCACGTGGCGGCCCTGGCTCGGCCGGCGCTGACGCTGACCCTGGCCGTGAGCGGATTCGTGGTGGCTGGCGACCTGGTCGGCCAGGCGGCGATGCAGGCGGCAGGTCACACGGCGACGGAGTTGGCCACCGAAGCGGCCATCGCCGGGGGAATCGCCGGGGGGGGCGAGGCGGTGGTGAGCACGGCCGGGGAAGGCGTGCGCCAGGCGGCGGGACGGCTGTTCCTGCGTCTTCAAGCCCGATATGCCCAGCGGCGGGCCCAGTGGCTGGCCGGTTGGCTGGAAAGCGAGTTGTTGGGGGAGCTTCTCAGCGATCTCCGTCGCGGGGCCGAGGTGCCGGAGGCGAGTGAATTCAAGGCGGTGGAGTCGGCGTTGGCGGCGATTCGGGTGGATTGAGCGGGTGGTGTGTTTTGGAGTCTTTGTTGGGGACTTCTGCGCGTGGTGCGCGCATGTTCGTGAAGGTTGGGTTGCGGGCTTGCCCCGCTTTGGGGAAGACAGAAACATGGATGACAGAAAGATCGGTTGAGCGATCCTGCTGGAGGGGTTGTCGGGGGAACGCTGATCGACTCTGATCGGCGCTGATCTTGGATACGGGGTCAACTCTTGAGGAAGCTCGGCGAAACCCTGTGTAGCAATGCGGTCGCACCTATGGGGTACTCTTTCCATAGTTACGCGGCTGGATTCAGGGTCATCGGCTCAAGGTGTCCGTGGACGATCTTGTGCCACTTGAGGGTATTGATCATCACGATGGCCAGGCCGACCTGGACGCGAGCCAGGGCAAGGCCTTTCCACTTCGCGTAGCGAACGTGCTGGTGATTCATCAGGTTGTTCACGATCCCTTCGCTCATCGCCCGGTGCCGGCCCATGAGGTCGCGGGTACGCTCCGGATCGGCCGTCATGCGCTCGGCGTGGATCGCCAGGTCTTCCCGGTAGACGTTGACGCACAGCATTTTCGAGCCCTTGCCCGTCGTGCGCTGGCTGCGAAACGGACAGACGCCGCAGTCGCTCTGTTTCGCCTTGTACCGCCACTGCTCACTGGAACCGCGAACGAATATGTTCGGCTTGCGATTGAGCCGTTTGCCGTTCGGGCAGAATCGGCGGCACTCCTCGATCAGCCATCCGAGCAAAGGCGCAATGAACCTGGCAGCCGCGTCCATCTTCATGCGGGCCAGGGCGTGCATGTCGGCACTGTCCGTCCCGAACTCCACGCCGATCTCGATTCGGCCGTTCCGGAGCAGCAGGAACTGGTGCCAGAGTGTCCTTCCGGCAAGGGTGCATGAATCGTTTTGAGGGGTTTGGTATCGTTGGCTGTCGGGACGATACATGATGGAGGACAGCCGATGAGCACGAGCAGGAGGCGGGGGATACCTACCCTTTGGAGAACGTTCGGCGACGGTTTGAACGGTGGCGTCGGACACGGACGGTTCGGACGCGGATTCCAGAGTCGTTGTGGACTGCGGCGGTCAAGATGGCAGGGAAGTACGGCGTTCACCAGACCGCCAAGGCGCTGAGGATTGATTACTACGAGCTGAAGAAACGGGCTCAGGCGGAGGGCTTCACCTCCACCAGTGTTTCGGAACCGGCAGGCCACCGCGATCAAGATCCTGATCCACGACGGTCGAGGATTCTGGTTATGCCACAGCCGCGCGGTGGGGTTGTTTCAGTTGTCAAAGATCGAGGTCGGAGCTCGCTGGTGGCTTGCTAATTTTCTGTTGTGAAATGGTTGCGGGGTCGGTTGGCGGTTGGTGCACTTATCGATCGATTGGTCCATCGAACAGGGCCAGTTATCGTGTTGTTTTGTAATGGTTTACGGCGTCGTCGGGTGCGCAGAATCATTTTGATTACCATGCAAAAGGGGGGAATGCTGTAGTTGGCAGTGCCTTGTCTAAGTTGAAGGCCTGCAAGGAGTTTGGTGAACGTCGGGGACGGTGCGAGGCGGAGAATAGGAAAAACAACGTCGAAGACAGTAGAAACCCTGCGGGTGGAAGTTGGTCAACGGGGAGCGGATTCTGCCAATATCGTGGGGTGGCAGGGGAGCACTTACGGATGTGGTGAATACGGCAGGTGCTGCGTGGTCTGCATTGTTTGCATTGTCGACATTGACGCGCGAAGCTTTTTTTGGGTGCTTTTGACTCACTTGGGGGGGCCGACATGGGGGGCGAGTTGTGGGAATCGGGCAGAATCGCATGGTCGGCCGGGTCGGGCAAGACGCTGCGGGGTCTTTCTTGTATCTATACTTACGTACACAGATACAATGTTATCAAGTGCAGAGGAAATGTCAAGAGGTTTTGTGAACACCCCCGGATGAGTGAGAGGATGAGAGCGAAGGCGGGGATTCGGTCGAGTTGACAGGGGCGGGGGACTCGGAACTGGGGATGTTGGACTATTGCATGGACGAGGAAGAGGGGAGGAACGCTGATCTTCTCTGATCCACGCTAATCAGGGCGGTTTCTGCGTACGAAGTGGGCGGGTGCTTGGATGGGTGGATTTGGAGGGGAATCTGTTTTGAACATGAGTTGACGGAGAGATCGGAGACGGAGAGACAGACAGGGGAATTATTCGGGCAGGGGAATGGCTGTTGGTGAGTTGTTGGGGAGTCTCGTCGTGTGGCTGTGCTTGCTTGCCAAGCAGTGCTCTTGTGAATGGGCAAAGGGGACTCAAGCGAGCCGACTCAGGACCGCGGCGGTCATGCGGGGCGTGATGAGGTGGACCGTCTATGGTCACTCGGCACTGCTTGGCGAGCAAGCAGTGGCACACAATGATTGGTTCACACGATTACGCAGGGCGACCCGCCACGCCTCGAGAATCAGTCGTTGCGTCCAGATGCTCGAAGCCCCACTCGCTGATCAAACACTGGCGAGACGCCAGTGGCACCCTACGCCGTTAACCGAAATTCATGACGTTGACTCTTAAGTTTTGTAGCCGTCGCGATTTGTTGTTTGGTTGCATTGGTGATTTGTGGGGCCCCGATGTGTTCGCGTTTCTTCTTTCGTGGATAGCTGCGACTGGTTTTGGCCCCTGTTCTCTGGTAGT
>Ga0209723_1000535_pt1 | contig 70061 bp, 62 predicted proteins | sample BiotimSIPDNA_2_FD_185750 | JGI IMG/M metagenome (GOLD analysis project Ga0209723, IMG submission 185750) | Anaerobic biogas reactor microbial communites from Washington, USA - Biogas_R2 time_0 SIP DNA (SPAdes) (version 2) | ecosystem: Engineered > Bioreactor > Anaerobic > Unclassified | place... | reverse complement strand
GATTTGAGATTTTTGTTTTGAGGTCCAGATACGATGTTTCATAGAATAAGTGCTCCTTTCTGGGACTTTGCCCATTGAGCCTTATTCTACCTTATTTAACCGTTCTTGTTAACTAGTGGCAGTATAAAGACTTAGGGCCTCTTAGCGACGATCGCCATTTAAGCTAACCAAAGGTTTTTAAGTGGTATTGTTTTAGAAAGAATGGTATGATAAGTAAAATAACCTGTAAAAGTGGGAATATTGTTTTTTAAGTCTTTCAAAACCAAGAAAAGTCGTTCCAGCCGTAAGGGATAAATGTCATATGACGTTTGAGATTATTTTATTATGGGTTGCGGTGTTAATATTTATGAGCGCTGTCTCAAGCAAGCTTTCAGATAGATTCGCTATACCTGCTTTGTTGTTGTTTTTGGTAATCGGTATGCTTGTTGGTTCCGAAGGAATCGGCAAGATTTATTTTAACAATCCGCAGTTAGCCAAGTCTATTGGAGTTGTCGCCCTTATTTTTATCATTTTTTCCGGAGGGCTCGATACTAATTGGGAAGATACTAAACCGGCATTTTGGCCGGGGGTTGTCCTATCCACGGCAGGGGTTTTGTTGACCGCGATCATAACGGGTTTTTTCGCCATTCATATCCTTAAATTTTCACTGCTGGAAGGTATGCTCCTTGGTTCTATAGTTTCTTCTACAGACGCCGCGGCAGTATTCAGTATTTTAAGGTCTAAACGGATTGCTTTAAAACAGCCCTTGAAACCATTGCTTGAATTTGAATCCGGCAGCAATGACCCGATGGCCGTTTTCTTGACTGTTGGTTTTCTTAGTATCCTGACTGCGAAGAATATGAGTGTTGCCGCTTTGGTTCCCAGGTTTTTTCTGGATATGGGTATGGGCTCGGTTATAGGGTATTTGATGGCCAGGTTCAGCGTATTTTCCATTAGCCGCTTGAAATTGTACTACGAAGGGTTGTATCCGGCGGTTATGATTTCTTTAGTCCTTTTAACTTATGTAATCGCTGTTTTTCTAAAAGGCAATGGGATACTGGCGGTATATATTGCCGGACTTATGCTTGGACATGCAGAGTTTCCGAATAAGAAGATGATTATAAAATTTCATGACGGCCTGGCGTGGCTGATGCAAATTACAATGTTTGTAACATTGGGCCTGCTTGTTTTTCCTTCTCATATTGTTCCCTTGATAGGGCCAGGATTGTTATTGACGCTTCTTCTTATGGTGGTTGCCCGTCCTGTCAGCGTATTACTGTGTTTGTTGCCGTTTAAAATGAATATGCGCAAAAAGGCCATGGTCGCATGGGTTGGTCTTAGGGGCTCGGTTCCGATTATCCTGGCGACATTTCCTTTTATGGCGGGCATCGCGCAGGCGGGCATTATTTTTAATATCGTCTTCTTTATTGTTATTGCCTCGGTTCTTATCCAGGGGACATCCATTCCGGTCGTTGCGAAGTTACTTAGATTGGATCTTCCCTGGGCTAATAAAACGCGGTATCCTATCGAATTCGAAAAAACAGAAGGTATTGATGCGAAACTTAATGATTTAATCGTGCCTTATAACTCGGAAGCCATCGGCAAGGCTATCCGCGAGCTGAACGTTCCCGAAAAATGCCTGATTATGCTTATTTCCAGAAATGATAGATTTGTTATTCCGTCCGGTTCTACAGTGATACAAGGTGGAGATGTGTTGTTGGTATTGGCTAATGCGGAAGATTTATCGGCTTTGAATAATACAGTAGCTCATATTAAAAAAGAGGAAAGCGGCAGTTAGAGGGTGGATCTATGTTACCCGTTGGGCCTTTACTGATTGAGCATAGGCTTATAGAGCGTATGATCGCTCTTATGGCTAAGGAAACGCGGAGGATCGAACAAAGTCTTGATCCGGATACGGAATTTATCCGGACAGCGATTGATTTTATAAAGACATATGCGGATCGTCTCCATCACGGCAAGGAAGAAGATATTTTGTTCAGGGACTTGGCTAAAAAGCAATTATCGCAAGAGCATAAAAGGATTATGGATGAGCTTGTAAAAGAACACGCTCTCGCCAGAGAGAACACCGGAAAGCTCGTTGAAGCCCGGAATAAATATCTCGCAGGAGAAAAAGGCTCGGTCAAGGTGATGATCGAGAATATGGAGATTCTCGCGAAATTCTACCCCAAGCATATTGAGAAAGAGGATAAACATTTCTTTATACCGGCGATGAATTATTTTTCCAAAGACGAACAATCCGCCATGTTGGCCGAGTTTAATGACTTTGACCGGCAGTTTATTCATGCTACATATAATAATATTGTTTCGGAATGGGAGAAGAAATGAGTAGAAACAAGTTACTGGCAAAGGCATTCGTTCTGGCGGATTTACTTGAGTATCAGGCTGATTCGGTCGTCAGCCAAGAGATCGTGAAAAAGGATACTGGGACCATCACTTTATTCGCTTTTGACAAGGGACAAGGATTAAGCGAACATACGGCTCCGTTTGACGCTTTGGCGTATATTGCTGACGGCCGGGCGGAAATTAAGATTTCCGGGAATCCCTCTATCGTAAAAAAAGGCGGGATGATCATTATGCCTGCCAATAAACCCCATGCTTTGAAAGCAGTGCAGAAATTCAAGATGCTCTTGGTTATGCTCAAGAGTTAAACACGATGATAAAAATAAAAAGAGTTTACGAGGCTCCTGCAAATAACGATGGTTTTAGAGTCCTCGTGGATAGATTATGGCCGAGAGGCGTGAGCAAAGAGAAAGCAGAAATCGATCTTTGGCTAAAAGATATTGCCCCAAGCGACAGCTTAAGGAAATGGTTTGCCCATGATGCGGCAAAATGGGCTATATTTAAGCAGAAGTATTTTTCGGAGTTGGGGAATAAAAAAGATCTTATCGGCGAAATTAAGAGGAGAGCGAAAGACGGCGTGACGCTGTTGTATGCCGCTAAAGACGAACAGCATAATAATGCACAGGCATTAAAAGAATATATTGAAACATAATAGTGAAAAAGTATGCGTTGTCATAAACATTTTAGGTCTTGACCAAGAAACAAAAAAGATGGCCGCAACCACTCGGTTGCGATTGAAGGACAAGCCTTTTCTGACCTATCTGATCCATCGAGTTTTTAGCAATCTTTTTACTGTGACATGCTGCGGTATCTTAGTGTGACACGATTTCAGTCATCCCCGCAATACAGCCTTTACAGATTGCGAATTGGATTGACAAATTTGTAAAGCCGGATTAAACAGTTGAGCAAGAAGCGCCCTGATAGAACATCAGATTAAACGGCGGCGGTAGGCTGATCATTAGGTTGCGCACCTCATGAAGCCATTGATCACATTTCTTGTTTTGAGCATATAAAGCCTCCCAAGGTATTACTTATCCCGTATATCCTTTGGGTAAGCTTTGCCGTTATTCTTAATGGGGCGTTTGCTTTATTGAATTAAGTTCCGGGGACGTACAAGACACAATTCACCGGTGAAAGGGATGTGCGGTGCAGATAGACACAGAGCGGTTATGTATCCTGCCGTTCACGCTCGATCTTATCGACGCGGCGGAACGGAATGATCCGACTATGTATGAACGGCTGCGCATCGTGCCGGACCGTGAATGGCCGGAGCCTGACCTCAAGAACGCGCTGCCGGTCTTTCGTGCCGAGATCGCGCGCGAGGGGGTCACGGGTTTCGGCCCCTGGATCATTCTGGGCCGGCAGCGGGAGATCGTCGGGAGTGCCGGGTTTCTGGGCAAGCCGCAGGACGGGGTCGTCGAGATCGGGTTCGGTATACTCTTGGGAAAGCGGCGCAACGGGTATTGTGCGGAGGCTATTTCGGCGTTGATCAACTGGGGCAGGGGTCAGCCCGCGGTCCGTCGGATCATCGCGCGCTGTGAAAAAAATAATCCGGCGTCGCGTCATGCGTTGGCGAAGATCGGATTTACACTGGTACGGGAAGACGGCGATTTGTTGGAGTGGGTGTTCGCCGAAAAAAACGTTGACAGTCATCTAAAAGGGGAAGGTGGATGATCAATCAATGAGTGTCCCCGAAAAAGTAAAGTGACGGTCACCTTTATCTTTTCTGCTCTCTTTGGGGTGATGAATATTCCCATTGTTTTTTGTTTAGGTATAATGAGACTTAAAAATGAGGAGCGGAAGGTGTTGGAAAGGAATATTCTGAAAAAGGGGAATTAACGGCTGAAGTGGTTTATAAAGATGGGAATAAGATTGACAAAAATGAAAAGAAGGAAAACTCGGTCAACAAAAACTAGTTAATTGTATCAAACGGGTTCTAACTTGGTCCACCCATCGACCCCATATTTAACTCTCAAGCGAACCGAGGCTCTTGCGGGCCGCAAGAGCGTGAGGGTTTTAATTCCAAGATAAATAGAGAGGGGGGTAAATGAAATATCTAATAATCGCAGGGTTTATTACGTGCCTGGCAGTCGCTTTTATTTGCGGCGGGACGTTAGCACAAGGAGGAAAGCCGATGAAAGTTGATAACAATGCTGTATATGAATTACCGCCGTTACCTTATCCGCCGGAGGCATTGGAGCCGGTAATTTCCGCCAATACTTTGAGCTTTCATTACGGCAAACATCACAAGGGATATGTTGATAATTTGAATAAGCTTATAGCAGGAAGCGAGTTGGCCGGACTGTCCCTGGAGAACATTATTACCGAGACCGCCGGTAAAACGGACAAAGCAGCGATCTTCAACAATGCCGCCCAGGTATGGAACCATAGCTTTTATTGGAAGTGCCTGATTCCCGGAGGAAGTTCAATCCCGGCGGCATTACAAGCAAGAATCGAAGAGTCATTCGGCAGTGTTGAGGCCTGTAAAAAGGAATTAAGCGCCGCGGCTGTCAGCCAATTCGGCAGCGGTTGGGCCTGGCTTGTGCTGGATGGAGAGAAGCTTAAGGTCATTAAGACCGCTAATGCCGATTCACCGTTAACCAGGGGAATGAAGCCGTTATTGACTATTGATGTCTGGGAGCATGCCTATTATCTGGATTATCAGAACCGCCGTCCGGAGCATGTCAACGCCATAATTGAGAAATTGCTTAACTGGGAATTTGCGGCAGCCAACCTGGGTAAATAATATTTAGGGGAATGGGCGTTAGAAGCGCCGAAATCATTTCTTTTGAGCCTATTATAATCTTTTTATCAACCCGCAGAAGTCCCCGGCTTTCAAGCCGGATTTAGCACCTTGGCTAATTGGAAAGCCAGGATAATTAATTGACAATTATTTCTACCGCAAGAAATTCAATAAACCGTTTTTTTATAATCCTATCGAAGAGTTAAGGCAGGCGAGATGGCGCTTTTAGTCAAAGACAGGGTTTCCTCTACTGTTATACGCATGGCTGTTCCGATGTTAGCCGGGACATTTGCCATGAACGCGTATAATTTGGTCGATACCTGGTTTGTGTCGCGGCTTGGTACCAACGCCCTGGCGGCAATGTCATTCACGTTCCCGGTTGTTATGCTTCTTGGTTTTATTATGCGCGGGCTGGGGACCGGGGCGATGACAGTAGTGGCGCATGCCTTAGGCAGGGGGAAACATAAGACCGCCGCGCGCATTACGACGCATGCGGCTTTTTTGTCTTCAAGCGTAGCCGTAGCCTTAACAGTAATCGGGCTCTTGACGATCAAGCCGGTCTTTATGCGTTTGGGCGCAGAAGGGCAGACCTTAGCGCTGACGCAGCAATATATGTCGATATGGTATTATGGGTTGCTTCCCAGGGTCTTGCATATGATGTTCGCCGATGTCATTATCGGTACCGGCCACACTAAGGCAGTAAGTTTTCTTATGGTTTTTGGCACCGTGCTGAATTTTATCCTTGACCCTATTATGATCTTCGGGTTGTGGGGGTTCCCGAGCATGGGGATAAGGGGAGCGGCGCTGGCTACAGTTATTTCCGAAACTATCATATTGATCGCGGTATTCCTATTTGTCCATAGAAGGTATCACCTAATTGTTTTTGCTTCGCATTCGCTTGGCCGTATTGCGGCTTCCTGGCGCAGGATCCTGTATATCGGTGTCCCCACTACATTAAGCTCTGTCCTGGTCCCGTTATCCGCGATGATCGTGATCAAGATAGTCTCCGGGTTTGGCGAGGCCGCGGTTGCCGCTGTCGGGGTTGCCAGCCGCATCGAGATGTTTGCGTTTATGGTCCCTATGACCGTAGGGATGTCCTTAGTCCCGTTTGTTGCGCAGAATTACGGGGCCGGGCGTTTTGACCGGATAAAGACTGTGCGCAAAGGTGCGATGCTTTTTGCGCTTAGTTTCGGTTTTATTATTGCAGCGGTTTTTTTGTTTGTCGCGCGGCCCCTGGGCAAACTGTTTTCTTCCGATCCCGAAGTGATCAATATCCTGGTACGCTACATTTACATTACTTGTTTCGGCTATGGCTTCCTGGAAGTGCATCGTTATGCTACTTTCTGTTTTACCGGGATACATAAACCGCTTTTTTCCGCTTCGCTGACCGCGATCCGCGTGGTTGTCTTGATGATACCTTTGGCCTATTTCGGCGCGAGGCTCTTTGGCATCAACGGTATTTTTTGGGGCAGGCTGTTGACAGATATACTGTCCGCTGTTATAGGAATTATATGGACAGGCAGGATCATTAAGAAAGCCGCCGGCAATTCTTATGTTAAATAAAATGCGTGAACTTGATAAAAAATCCGTAATGACATATTGGAAATCTATCTTTATTTTCTGCTTCATTGCGCCGCTGTTCCTGCTTTCCCCGGCCGATTCCCAGGCCCGGGATACAGGTAAAATAGATGTTGCCGATATGGATATGGGAAGGGCATTGCTGGATAAGTATAGTTTTATGGCCCAGCCTTACAGTTTCTATTACTTTCATAATATGGATAAACTGGGTTTTGAGTTGGACTGGGTGTATAGAAGAGGGGAAGTTTTTATCCTTAAAGAACCTAAGGAGATTTTTACGACAGGCTACACTTTTGGCGGCAAGCATTATAGTCTGGAAGATTATTTTAAGAGAAATTTCGTCCTGGGGTTTCTGATCCTTCATGATGATCAGGTTATACTTGAGAAATATTTTCACGGGGCGCTTTCCCGATCGCGTTTTATCTCCAATTCAGTTGTTAAATCCTTTATATCTATTCTGATCGGTATCGCTGTCGAAGAAGGGAAGATAAAAAATGTTAACGACCCGGTTACGCAATATCTCCCTTATCTTGCAAACAGCGGTTTCAGGGAGGTTAGCATCAAGGACCTTTTACAGATGTCCTCCGGAGTCCAATGGGATGAAGAGGATTATCTAAAGCCCGGCTGCGATTTTAATCGTTATGTGCCCGCCTGGCTGCGCGGAGAAACTTCTCTTAAGGATCTGGCGGTTTCCTGTAAGACTAAAGAGAAGCCCGGAGAACGGTTCCAATATAAAAGTATTGATACCGAAGTGTTGGGGCAGGTTCTCGAAGCGGCAACCGGAATGCCCTTAAATAAGTATTTAGAAGAGAAACTTTGGGGTAGAATCGGGGCAGAGAATAACGCGTTCTTTTGCCGCGGCAAGACGCAACCTCAAACTCCCGCCGCAGTCGGGTTTAACGCTACGCTTCGGGATTACGGACGATTTGGCCTGATGGTTATGAATAACGGGAAGCTGGCGAGCCAAAAATTTATAGATGAGAGATGGATACAGGATTCTACTACGCCGGCAGGCATATCCTGGCAGCCGCAATCTGCGGGGCCCAACGATGAGTTCTCGGAAAATATGGGTTATGGTTATCAATGGTGGCTGATACCCGGAGACGACCATGTTTTTATGGCCCTCGGTATTTATGGACAGGCGATCTATATTAATCCCAAACGTCGGATTGTTATTGTGCAGTCCAGTGCCTGGCCTAATCCGGATAGCCAAGCCAATTGGGATGAAATGATCAAGGTTATGGAAACAATCGCCCGCAAAGTGAATCCCTAAAAGAAAGGAATTTTATGCTTTTCACTCATTTAGCGAGAAAATTAACCGTCGTTTTTGTTTATCTTTTAATGATTATTTCGGCCCAAGTTCACGCGGAAAATCTGACGCAAACAATCTGGGATGAAAATTACGGATTTTATCAAAAGATACTGGATCTGCCGTTTAACCAAAAGGTCTCGGACGGCACGCTTGATGAAAAAATATTCAAGAATTACATCATACAGGACTATATTTTTCTCCAGAACTTTAAAAAGGTTTACGGGATACTCTTGTCAAAAGCCCCGGACCGGAAGAGTTCGGCATTCATAACTGATTTGATGAAAGGGGTCGATGAAGAGATCGAAGCTGTGCATACGATATATTTTAAAAAATTCGGCGTGACGAAAGAGGAATTATCAGGCGTTCTTCCTAATCCAGGCACGGAACTTTATAATTCATACCTGGTGGAAGTCGCTACACTGGAGCCGTTCCAGGTCGGATTGATCGCTACCTTGCCGTGCAATTGGATTTATTATCAGGTTGGGGTCGATATGAAGAAGAGGGGGCAGGCGGGCGGCAATAAATATCAGGAATGGATTGACGCGTACGGATCAGAGACTTGGGAGAAAAGTGATGCCAAGGCTTTTGTCGATCTGGTCGAGTCCTACATGAAGAATGCCGCGCCCGCGGACAGAGAAAAGATGAGACAGGCGTATGAAACCGCGATGAAGTTGGAATATATGTTTTGGGAAGAAGTTTACCGGCAGCCAATATAGAGGCATGGAGCGGAAGTTCCGCGTTTATTTTACAAAGACTATTGTCTATCCTTCACGGTGTTCCGGCTCCAAGCATCTTCTGCGGCTGGTGGATAGAGAAAGGATGCCATGATTAAAACCAGAATAATCTGCACGCTCGGACCGAATTCTTCGAGCCGGACAATACTCAGGAAGATGATGCTTGCGGGGATGGACGTGGGACGTCTGAATTTTTCCCATGGCAAAGCGCGGGAATTACTTCATAAAATAAGTCTCATCCGGGCTCTGAATTCCAAATACCGCAGGCGCATAAAACTTCTCGGGGATTTGCAGGGGCATCGCGTAAGGATAGGTGAACTCTCGGCTCCGCTGGAGCTTGATAAACGAAAAATATTCTGGCTTACCCGGCAAAGAATAAAAGGGACTTCAGAGAAGGTATCTTTTGATTACCAGGGTCCGTTGAAGGCCATAAAAAACGGATATTTTATATTCATAGACGACGGGAATATATGCTTAGAGGTAATCGGCAGGACGAGAAACAGCCTGAAGACAAAAGTAATCGTCGGCGGATTGCTGAAAGCGCATAAAGGGGTAAATATCCCGCAGGCACGGCTTGAGTTCGGCGGCAAGCCGGAAGGCGGTGGTTTGGCTTCCGATAGCCAAAGCCATATCAGCCGGAAGGATGCGGAGGATATAATTTTCTGCGAAAAAAACGGCATTGAGTATATAGCGCAGTCATTCGTACGCACCGGCAAGGATATACTGGAGGTGAGAAAAATACTTGCTCCTGATTCGCGGTGCCGGATCATCGCTAAGATAGAGTGCCGGGAAGGCATAAAGAATATCGACGAAATAATCAAGGTCTCCGACGGAATTATGATAGCGCGGGGGGATATGGGGGTATCGTTACCGATATACGAAATCCCCGTCATACAGAAGATAATCATCAAGAAATGCAACCGCGCGGGAAAATTTGTCATTACTGCCACGCAGATGCTTGAGAGCATGACCGAGAATCTCCGGCCTACGCGCGCGGAGACGACGGATGTGGCCAACGCAGTATTGGACGGGACGGATTTTGTGATGCTTTCCGCCGAAACCGCCACAGGCCGGTATCCGGTTGAGACAGTGGCTATGATGAACAATATCATCAAGTTTACCGAGAATTTTAAAAGGACGCAGAAGGCTTGTGGATAGGAGGGTGTTTGCGGAGAGGACTTTAGCCAGAGGGGCTCCACTGACCATGGCCGCGCAAGCGGTTATAGGTCTTCTTATGTCTCTGTTCCCGTAAGAGTTAGCGCTGAACTTACAGGTCAAAAAGGTCAAAAAATGTATTATTATTGACAAATAATTTAAATAGAGGTAAATTAATATTTCTTATAAGCAAAATGCGGCAAAGAAGTTCGGGTTTATTTTACAAGGCCTCTTTTTTATGCCGATAGTGCCTGAAAAACAGGCAGAGCAGGAAAGTAAAGCGACTTTCTCACTCAAGGATAATTATGAAGATAATAACTAAAGAAATTCTTGCGGATTGCCAGGGAACGCGGGTAGTAAAACTTACCGTTCACGCGCCGGATATCGCCGCTAAAGCCAGGGCAGGTCAATTCGCGATGCTTATGGTCAAGGAAGAGGGGGAAAGGATCCCGCTTACTGTTGTAGAGACCGACCCGCAAAAAGGCACGATAACGCTTATTCTCCAGGAAATAGGGTTGACCACAAAGTTCCTGGGCCGGATGGAACCCCGGGACTCGCTCTATTCTATTGTCGGTCCCCTGGGCCATCCCACGCATATAGCAAAATACGGCCGAGTAATACTTATAGGCGGGGGTGTGGGCATCGCGGAGATTTATCCGGTTGCCAGGGCGCTTAAAATCGCGGGCAATCAGGTAACTGCGATTATCGGCGCACGCACCAAAGAATTATTGATACTTGAACAGCAGCTAAAAGAAACTTGCGATGAATGCATCGTGATGACCGACGACGGCTCTTATGGCCGTAAAGGATTCGTCACTGAAGCGCTCAAGGTGCTGCTCGATGCGGCGCGTTATGATTTAGTGTACGCAGTCGGGCCGGTGCCGATGATGCGCGCTGTCTCCGGGGTGGCTAAAACCGCGGGGGTCCGCGCGCTTGTTTCGCTTAACGCAATCATGGTTGACGGCACCGGCATGTGCGGCTGCTGCAGGGTAACGGTAGGCAAAGAGACGAAGTTTAGCTGCGTTGACGGCCCGGAGTTCGATGCCGCCCTCGTTGATTGGCAGGAGTTATCAAACCGTAACAGTATTTATACTACGCACGAAAAACATATCTGTCGGCTTAAAGAGTAGGGAGCAGGTCGGTAATGAAAAAAGAACCGGTTAAGATCAAAGAAAGGGACAGCGCTTCCAGGGTCAAGGGTTTTCAGGAGGTAGTCGAGGGATTTTCCGAGGAAGAGGCCTTGCAAGAGGCAGCGCGCTGTATGCAATGCAAGGACGCAAAATGTATTTCCGGCTGCCCTGTCGGAATTGATATCAAGACATTCATCGGCCAGGTAGCCAAAAAAGATTACCGGGGCGCGTATGCTACTATCCGGCAGAAGAATAATTTCCCTTCGATCTGCGGAAGGGTCTGTCCGGCTGAATATCAGTGCCGTAAAGCCTGCGTTTTTACGAAAAGAGGAGAACCCTTCGCCTCGAGCCGATCTATCGGCATTAATTTTCTGGAGAGATTTATCGGCGATTACGGCGCGGCAGAAAAACTGTCCGTAGAGGCGGTAAAGGACGAAAAATTTTCTCGGAAAAAAGTGGCTGTCGTGGGCTCGGGTCCGGCGGGATTGTGCTGCGCCGGAGAGCTGGCGCGGCGCGGCATAAAGGTGATTATATTCGAAGGGCTGCATAAGACCGGAGGGGTCTTGCGCTACGGTATCCCTCCCTTTAGGCTTCCCAGGAACGTGCTTGATTCCGAGATCGATTCGTTGAAAAGGCTCGGCGTTGAATTCAGGGTAAATACGATTATCGGCAACGCAAAGAGCATCGATGAGCTTTTTAGAGAAGGTTATTGCGCCGTATTCCTGGGCCTGGGCGCCGGCATCCCCGCGTTCTTGGGTATCGCGGGGGAGAATCTCTGTAACGTCTATTCGGCGAATGAATTTCTAACCCGGGTCAATCTTATGCGCGCGCAGGAATTTCCCGAGGCGCACACCCCGGTAAATGTCGGTAAGCATATTGTGGTGGTCGGAGGCGGCAATACCGCCATGGATGCGGCGCGTGTTGCCTTGCGGCTGCAGCATATGCAGGGTATTGGACCGGATACCACTATCGTTTACAGGCGCTCGGAAGTTGAGATGCCGGCCCGCAGGCTTGAGATAGAGCACGCGAAAGAGGAGGGGCTAAAATTTGAGCTGCTCGTCAAGCCTGAAGAATTCATCGGCGACGATTCAGGGTTTGTTAAGAAGATGCGCGCCAGCCGCTGCCGGCTGGGCGACCCGGACAGTAGCGGCAGGCGCAGGCCCGTGGTTATCCCGAATAGCGCTTTTGAGCTTGATTGCGATCAGGCGGTAATCGCCATCGGGTTAGGCGCCAATAAAATACTTACCGGCGTAACGCCCGAATTAAAAACTGATAAATACGGCGATGTAGTGGTGAATCCGGAAACTATGGAGACTTCCATCCAGGGGGTTTTTGCCGGCGGAGACATTGTGGGGGGAGAAGGAACGGTGATCGAAGCGATGGGCATGGCCAAAAAGGCGGCCGGCTCTATTATCAAGTATCTGAAAAAATGCGAGTAAGAAAGGATATAAAATGAAGAGTGGTCTGGGATACATCATGGCTGATGTCAAAACCAAGAACCCCGGTGAAGCGGAGTTTCATCAGGCGGTAGGCGAGGTCGTGGAATCATTACATACATTTATCGAAAAAAATCCCAAGTATAAAGAAGCGAAGATCCTGGAAAGAATGGTTGAGCCGGAACGGGTCATCATGTTCCGTGTGCCGTGGGTTGATGATAAGGGGGAGATCCGGATCAACAGGGGTTACCGTGTTCAAATGAACAGCGCTATCGGCCCGTATAAGGGCGGCATCCGTTTTCATCCGAGCGTAAACCTGGGGATCTTAAAGTTTCTGGCATTCGAGCAGGTATTTAAGAACAGCCTTACTACTTTGCCGATGGGCGGAGGAAAAGGAGGTTCTGATTTCGATCCTAAGGGCAAATCGGATAATGAGGTGATGCGGTTTTGCCAGAGTTTTATAAATGAGCTTTTCAGGTATATCGGACCGGACACGGACGTCCCGGCCGGAGACATTGGTGTCGGCGCGCGGGAGGTCGGCTATATGTTCGGCCAGTATAAGAAACTGTGCAATGAATTCACGGGTGTTCTTACCGGCAAAGGGTTGACTTGGGGCGGCAGCCTTATACGCCCGGAGGCCACCGGTTACGGATGCGTTTATTTTATCCAGGAGATGTTAAAGACGAAAGGGGAATCGCTAAAAGGCAAGGTGTGCGCGGTTTCCGGTTCCGGCAATGTCGCCCAATACACGGCTGAAAAATTATTGCAATTGGGGGCGAAGGTTGTAACTCTTTCCGATTCAGACGGGTTTATTTATGATGAGGAAGGTATCGACCACAAGGAATTAAAATGTATATTGGATTTGAAGAATGTCCGCCGCGGACGTATCAAAGAATGCGCCAAGGAATTCAAATGCGATTATTTTGAAAAGAAAAAGCCCTGGCAGATTAAGTGCGATATCGCGATTCCCGCCGCGACTCAGAATGAGATCTCCGGGGAAGACGCCGGGATGCTGGTGAAGAACGGCTGTATAGCGGTAGGCGAAGGCGCTAATATGCCTACGACTCCCGAGGGGGTTGCCGTGTTCCAGAAGGCCAAGATACTCTATGCCCCCGGGAAAGCTGCTAATGCGGGCGGGGTAGCTACATCCGGGCTGGAAATGACCCAAAATAGCATGAGGCTGTCATGGTCGCGTGAAGAAGTTGACAGGAAGCTCCAGGATATTATGGTTACTATTCATGAAAATTGCGTTCGATACGGTAAGGAAGGCGGCCAGATCGATTACGTAAAGGGTGCCAATATTGCCGGGTTTGTTAAGGTCGCAGATGCCATGATAGCGCAGGGCGTAGTTTAATCCCGCGCCCGGAAATCCCCGGCTTTCAAGAGGGATTTTTCCTGTATCTTACGACACGGGGTTAATTGAGAAAGAGACCCCGGGCTTTAACCCGAAGGGCACCTATCTGATATTGCTTCTCTGATAATGAGGTGCCGCCGGTTAAGCAAGCTGGTTTTAGGTTAGAATGCGCGCATTTCCCGAACAAACTTGTTTCTTCGTGGATGTGAAACCAGTTTCTTGAAAAAGGAGGGGACAATGAAAGCGTGTTGCGCTGAGTTCTTCGGGACATTTTGGCTGGTTCTGGGAGGTTGTGGGAGCGCGGTCCTTGCCGCGGCATTTCCGGGTTTAGGTATCGGGCTGCTTGGTGTTTCTCTGGCGTTCGGCCTAACAGTATTAACAATGGCGTATGCCGTCGGGCATATCTCGGGTTGTCATCTTAATCCGGCTGTTTCCATCGGATTATGGGCCGGCGGCCGTTTTCCGGCAAAAAAGCTGATACCTTACATTATTGCCCAGGTCCTTGGCGGTATTGTCGCCGGAGGCGTTCTTTATGTGATCGCTACGGGAAAAGCCGGTTTTAGTCTCGCTTCCGGTTTTGCTTCCAATGGATATGGAGCGCATTCTCCCGGCGGGTATTCATTGCTGGCGGCATTGGTTACGGAAATAGTTATGACCATGGCTTTCTTGTTCATCATTATGGGCGCTACGGATAAAAGGGCGCCGCAGGGTTTTGCTCCTATCGCCATCGGTCTGTGTTTGACTTTGATTCATTTGATCAGCATACCTGTTACCAATACATCGGTAAACCCGGCGCGCAGTACCGGCGTAGCGTTGTTTGTCGGAGATTGGGCGATCGCGCAGCTTTGGTTATTCTGGGTAGCTCCGATAGCCGGAGCTTTAATCGGCGCCGTAGTATATCGCCTGGTAGGCCGGAAAGCTGAATAATTATTCGGGCGGCCGGTTTTAATGGCCGCGGGGTTAAGGGGACAGCCACGTCTGTGGCTGTCCCCTTAAGCTTCTCGCCGGACAGGGATCTTTTTGTTTGTTCTCCGCGGTCTTTTTATTCTGCCGGTTGCATTCACCTCATATCACAACTCGATACTCCGTATTTTGAGCTCCGGTTCTTATAATTCTCCTTGTTTCATATGCTTTAACGCCATATAATTGAAGAAGATGGGCACAATAATGCGGAGCGGCTTCCGAGATAAGTATTGTGTCCCCGGAATAGAGAGGGAACGAAATAATGACAAGGAAGATAATTGATTTTATCCAGAGGGACATCTGGCGGATGCGTCTGAACGATATGCCGCGTAAAAGGTCTTTTCTTATCCGTAATCTTAGGATCGTCCTGCTGGCCCTGCGCGGTTTCAACGAAGATAAGTGTTCTTTGCGCGCCTCGGCATTGACGTTCTTCAGCCTGCTTTCGATAGTGCCGGTATTCGCCATGGCCTTCGGTATCGCGAAAGGTTTCGGCCTGGAGAAGGTAATGGAGAAACAACTATTGGCCAAGTTCCCGGTGCAGAATGAAGTCATGACGAACATCATCGCGTTCTCGCATACGCTCCTGGAGAATACCAAAGGGGGCCTTGTCGCCGGAGTCGGCGTCGCGCTTCTATTCTGGACGGTAATCAAAGTGCTGGGCAATATCGAAAGTTCCTTCAACGATATCTGGGGGATAAAGCGCATGCGCAGTATCAGCCGCAGGTTTACCGACTATCTTTCGGTGATGTTGATCTGCCCGATCCTGCTTATCGCCAGCGGCAGCGCGACTATCTTCATTACAGCGCAGGCAAAGATGATCACCGAAAAGGTCGCTCTTTTGGGCGCGGTCGGCCCGTTGATAGGGTTGCTGCCTTATGTAATGATCTGGTTCTTGTTTATCTTCATTTATATTTTTATACCCAACACCAAAGTCAACGTTTCTTCCGCCGTCCTCGGAGGCATAACCGCCGGTACGCTCTACCAGGTATCCCAGTGGATATACCTGCGTTTCCAGGTGGGGGTGATGCAGTACAACGCCATTTACGGCAGTTTTGCCGCTTTGCCTTTATTTTTAGTATGGTTGCAGTTAAGCTGGCGGATTGTGCTTTTAGGGGCGGAGATCTCTTTCGCGCACCAGAACGTGGATACTTATGAATTCGAGCCGGATTGTTTGAACGCCAGCCATGCCTTCAAGAGGGTGTTGAGCTTAAGGCTGGTGAACCTCGTGGCAAAGAATTTCGCCGGAGCAAACAAACCTTTTACCGCGCAGAATATATCGCACGAACTGGGCGTGCCTATACGTTTAGTGCGGGACATGATCTTTGAATTGAACGAAGTGGGGATCCTTTCCGCGGTCAGGGATGATGAACAACGCGTCCCGGCCTACCAGCCGGCTGTAGATACCGGCCTGCTTACCATCAAATACGTCACGGATAAGCTGGATAACCGCGGGGGCGGCGCGCTGCCGGTCACAAAGACAAAAGAGCTGGAGAAAATCAGGGAGAGTTTACGTAGTTTTGAAAAGTTGATCGAGGGCTCTCCGGCAAACCTTCTTTTGAAAGAGGTATAGCGAAAAAGAGAGGGTTTATCCGCACAGTGGGGGGGGACATAATGAAAATACCGTTTGCAAGGATAGGACGCATAGCGCTTAGGATCCTTATCGGTATCCTGCTTTTTTTCTTCTTTGTCATCTACATAGTTATTCCGCTGGGAGCTCCGTGGCTTATCCGAAGCCGGGGTTTAAAGATCCTGTCTCATCCGGTCAAGGTGCGTTCGGTCTGGGTGAATCCTTTCTTGCTGCGGTTAAGCGTGGACAAGTTCGAGATCCTGACCCCGGACAAAAGAGGCACCCTGACAGGTTTCGACAAATTCTGGGTTGACTTTAGCTTCCTGGGATTATGCAAAAGAGAGTACCGGATTGAGTCTATCGGTTTGGCCGGGTTGCTCGTCAATGTCGAGCTATTGCCGGGCAACAAGATAAATCTGATGGATCTGCTGCCGGCCTCCGGCGATGCCGCGGCGGCAGAGGAGAAACCGGCTATAAGCAAGCAGGAAGGACAGGCTTCGCGGGAAAAAGCAATTTCAGCGCCCGCATTGCCGAATATCAGGATCGACAGTATCGAACTGACCGGCGGCACTGTGACTTTTACCGACCGGACCTTAACCCCGCAATTCAGCAGCACGCTTAACGATCTAACGCTTACCATAAGCGGTATTTCAAGCAAACCGGAGGATACCGCGACCGCGGTATTTTCCGTCAAGATAGACGATAAAGGAGTGATCAACGCCGAAGCCGAATTCAAACCTTTTGTGCAGCCCATAGAATTGAATTCGACCTTTTCGATGGATGGATATCATCTTGCCGTATTGACGCCCTATGCGGGGAAATACGCCGGTCATGGCGTAAAAAGCGGCAGAATGGGCCTGAAGATGGATTACAAGATATCGGATAACAAACTTAACGCCCGGCATAAACTGCTCATTCAGAACTTCGATTTCGGGGAGAAGGTGGAGAGTAAAGACGCGTTGAACCTGCCCTTTGGCTTGGCAATAGCTCTTCTTGAGGACCCGCAAGGCCGCATTTCGATCTCTCTCCCGGTTAAAGGCGATATGAGCGATCCTCAATTCGAATACTGGCATCTTGTCGGGCAAGTCGTGACGAATTTCTTTATGAAGCTGGTAACTTCGCCGTTCTTGTCGCTCTTGTCCATGACGGGTGTTGAGAGCGGGGTCGAGGAGATGAGCTCGGTCTCTTTTGAGCCCGGCAAGGCGGAGTTGACCGATAAAACCAAAGAGAAACTCACTCTCCTGCTGCAGGTGATAAAAGAGCGGCCTAAACTTTTCCTGGAGATCAACGGCAGTTATGATCCCAAAACGGACTGGACCGCCATCAAGACCGAGGCTTACACAACCGAGTTCTCCGGCAGGCAGAAGGAAAGCAGCCGCAGCGATTGGGAGATCATTAAAGATATATATGTTCTACATTTCGGGATCCTGGATTTCTGGAAACTGGCTAAGAAGTTCACTGCCGGCAAACAGATCGATGAGCTTGCGATGCAGCAGGAGATGAAACGTCTGATCATAGAGCGGGGAAAAGAGGACAATGCCGCGCTTGCACTATTGGCTGATCAGCGGGCCCGGGCAGTCTATGATTTTATCATCTCCGGAGGATTCGATTCAAGCCGGGTTAAGGCCGGAGCCGTGCGACGGACACAGGAAACTATGGGCCGGATACCCCTTGAATTTACCATAACGGTGTTTGAGGCACGGTAAGCAATCAATGCACCATATAACATAACTGTTCCGGCCTTTGCTATTGTAGCTTGCGTTTTCTTCTTCGGTAGTCGTTACTATCTCAAGACCAGTTGGTGGTAACAACCGACTTTTTTATAACTATCAGTAACAAAAGCATTTACAAGGGCTCGAGCCGGGCGCCCCTAATTTCGGAAAATCCGCCTTGCGCAAGATGGCGGGAGGGCGGAAGCGAAGCGCGGGCAGAGATATGATAATCAGGTAAGCATCAGGGCGGGAATACAATGACGAAAAAAAAGATTCTTGTTGTTGATGACGAGATCGAAGCTTTGATGATAGTTAAACGCGTGCTTGAAGCCAACGGTTACGAGGTCACTACGGCATTAGACGGAGAAGAGGCGTTGGAGAAAATCAAAAGCGCGGCCCCGGACGCGGTTATTCTGGATATTATGCTTCCCAGGTTAAACGGGGAGGAGGTTTGTAAAAGTATCCGCGGCGACCCCGCTCTCTGTAAACTGCCGGTTATCATGTTGACCGGCAAGACCACCGATACAGACCGTATCGTCGGCAGGGTGATCGGAGCGGATGTCTATATAAGCAAACCTTTCAATCTTGAGGATCTGATCAGCGCGGTGCGCGAGATCGCCTAATACTATTTTATCGGCGGGGAGATAGAGAATATCTTTCTTACCAATTCGATTATCTCGGAAGGCGTTATAGGCTTCGCCAATACGTATTGATTGTGTTCCGACATATTATTATTGTTAAGCTCGTCTTTTTTGCTCAATATAGCGCCGCTTACAATTAGAAAAGGGATGTCTTTTGTGACGGGGATTTCCCGCAGGGCGGAGGCGACTTCGCTTCCTCCCACTTCCGGCATTATCATATCCAAGATGACAAGGTCCGGCAGATGTTCCTGGGCCAGCGCAATTGCGTCAATGCCGTTATTGGCATAGACCACGTCATAATCTTCCCGCAGCAGTATTTGTCCGAGATAACCAAGCGATTCTACTTCATCGTCAACAATGAGTATCTTTCTTTTTGTTCTCGGTGTGGGATTGATTTTGGCCTCCGTTTGTTGGTGAAACGGTTATATTCAGCCCGGGGAGCTTCAATTCATAGCCTGCCGCTGCTCCGGGATATGTTTGCTGATTATCCCGCGTATTTTCTCCAGATCTATGGGTTTTATGAGATAGTCTCTGACGCCCAGCGCCCGCGCTTCATTCTTTAGCGAATCATCTTCTCTGCCGCTGATCATTATCGCTTTGATGCCGGCGTCTATCTGCTGCATTTTTTTTAAAAGTTCGAGGCCGTCCATATCCGACATCGTGAAATCCAGAAAAACCCATTCCGGCCTGCAACGGTTGAACAGGATGAGGGCCTCTTGTCCGCAGTTGGCCTGTTCCACGGTTAAACCGAGCCGCTTGAGAAAACTGCTGAATAACTCGGTTGTTTCGACTTCGTCATCCACTATCAGGACGTTCATTTGTTGCACCTATCGGACATCCGGCCGCGGTAATTCTATGGTGAAGGAAGTCCCTCGCATGTAGGAAGAATCGAACCGGATACTGCCTTTGTGGATCTCTTCTATGATCCTTTTTACTACATATACCCCGATCCCGGAACCCGATTTGTATGAGGTTTTGGTGGTAAAGAAAGGGGCGAATACCTTGTGAGTGTCCTCTTCCTTTATCCCGATGCCGTTATCGGACACCTTTATTATATGCAGTTCCCGCGTATGTGTCAAAGCAACTTTTATCTCCGGCACGAATGTCCCGGATTCTCTCACTGTACCGTGCGCTTTCTTTTCCTGGATCGCCTCGTAGGCGTTGTCAAGCAGGTTATAGATAACCTCGGTCAATTGCGCCTTGAACGCGTAGATGTTCTCATATCCTTCTATCGTTATAGTGATGGGCAGGGACGCAGCCTCATGCTTAAGCATTAAAAGGCGGGAGGCGAGCTCAACGATCTCCCTAAAAGAGAAACTGCAGAACAGGTTCTCCTTATTCTCCACTTTGGCAAAATCGAGTATTCCCTTGATGATGCCGTCGGTTCTCTTAACGTTGTCTATAATGGAAGAGGATATCCCGTCCAGATACTTGAATGTCTCATGCAATTCCGGGCTGTTGTTCAGCAGGCCGGTATGTTTTGTCGCGAAGTCCTTTATCTCGAGTTTTAATTCTCCGGCCGCCAGTGAGAACAGGTTGAGCCTGTTCTTTATCTGATGGGCGATCCCGTCGGCCATACCGCCTATGGATGCGAGTTTCTCGGCGGAGAACATCCTCTGCTGCATCTCTTTTGATTCCTCGAAGAATATGCAGTTTTCCACAGCCAGGGCTGCCTGGCGGGAAAGTATTCTAAAGACGTTGATATCCTCATCGCTATACGGCTGGTTGTTCATTTTTTCCCCCAGGAAAACAAATCCGATGAGTTCATTCCCGATTGATATCGGGATAATGGCTTTTGCCCGGGAAATTATATCGGCGGAAGTAATTATTTCCTTAGGTGTCTCTTCGGGGAAAGAGCTTTCCATTTTTTTCTTAAGATAGGTGACGAACGGGGCATCGGAGCGGAAGCTTACTACGCATTTACCCGCATCCGATTCTCCGCGTATGGCTTTCAGGTCGTATGAACCGCTTTTCTTGTCTTTGATGAAGATAGCGGCGAAGCTTATCCTTATCGTTCGCTTCAGGATGTAAACGATCAGTTTCGACAGCTTCTTCAGATTGTGTTCTGTGACCATGCCGATCGCCGTCTGCAGGAGTATTTTCTGATAACGGTGCTGCTGGGCAAGAATCACCGATTCCGCTTTGACCTGCAGGAAACGGTATATCAGCGACCCGATTGTGGCAAAAACTACGGCGAAGCTGGTCGAAAGCAGTCCGGAGCCGGTATATTTAAGCATGATGAACGGGATACCTAAAACAACGGCATAGACCGCCAGAAAAATACCGGCGCGGGTAAAAACTATTCTTATATCCATAAGCCGGTATCTAAGAATAGCGTAGGCCATAATCGCCGGATAAAGAGGGACGGCGAAGTTAAAATATGGGTATATATCTAATCCATAGCACATCGAGAAGCTTAATCCTCCACCTAAAAAAGCCAGCGCTATGGCAAGGAAGAAATACCGGATTTGATTTTTTCTCAATCCTACTGATGTTCTGAAAGCCTTATATAGTTCATAGTGGCTGTAAATAATGATTGAGAACCAGCAGAAAACGAAGAGATTCAACAGCATGGTGGGCTTGAGCACATAGAAAGAGAAAAAAACCGGTTTTAGATTATTGACGCTTATAAATAAATCCCAGTGGGGGAGCCATTGTATGACAGAAAAGATAAATCCCCACAGATAGAATAATACCAGAAATATTTTCTTCTTGAGCTCAAGCCAGGCGTGGACAAAATGGTAAAAAAGAACCGGAATAAAGGTTATTCCCGGATAAGTTATGCGCCACCACATAACCGCAGATTTTTCTTCACCGAGCGGGATCATGCCAATCTTAAAAGCGGCCAGCCCCCACAGGGCGACAGCCGTGGAAAAGATCACCCAAAGCCGGTTAACTTTATTCCCCGGGTTCCTGAAGAAAACGAAAAAACCGAAGAATAAGCTGGATATTATTACCAACAGACCGGAAAAAGAGAATGCGTTCATATCGTTCTCTGGTTAGCGATCAATCTCTTCGAAAGCCATTTGCTTAAGGCAATGATCGTCAGGATCGGAGGCAGCCCCGGAGCAGAAGGGAACACGCTGTTGTCGCAGACGAAAAGGTTTTTTATCTCCGTTTCGAGGTTTTTATTTACCACTTCTCCTATAGCCGCCGTTCCCCCGGGGTGCGGGCCGCGTATGGGCCGGATCGTAGAAACAGATTTATGATTGGCGCCGGCTTTTATCAGTAGTTCTTTTACTATTTTGTTGCCTTCTTTGAATTTGTCTTTATCCTTCGAAGTTATAGGTTTTTCGATCGAACCGTTGGCATTTACTTTACCAATGGGTTCGTCGGCTATTTTAACCATCATTCCCAGCGCCTTCATTCGGGGGAATTGTCCTAACAAAGGCTTCCAGCCATTATATAAGGTAAACTGTACCGGAGGATCTATAAAAGGAAAGGCGATGAATCGTCCTGGTTTTATGATATACATCGGAGCATTGATCCCTTTTGTCTGGTTTGTATCACGGCTGATCCCATAGGTAGTTATAAAAGGATCGCAGAACATCTTTTTGCCGGCTTTATCTACGCCTGATCTTTGCAGGATGATCGGGGTATGGATACCTCCGGCCGAAAGGATAACGATATCCGCCAGGATTTTTAACGGCCCTTTGGAGTCGACTGCCTCTACGCCGTTGGCCTTGCCGTTGGCCGTCAGGACTTTCATCGCTCTGGTCCCGGTCATAAGCAAAGCCCCGTTCTTTACCGCCCGGTCGACATAATTCACCGCCGACCACTTAGCGTTATATCTGCATCCCATAACGCAATATCCGCAAACTTTGCATTTATTAGGGTCGATGAATTTAGGAACACGTTTAGGTTCAAGCCCCAGAGACCGGGCGCTTTCCATTAATTTTATAACACCTTCTGAGATGCACTTGTCCGGCAGAGGGGCCGCTTTGAGTTCCTGTTCGGCTTCCAGAAAATCCTTTTCCAAATCTATCCCGAGATCGGAGAGTTCTTTTTGCTGGCACCTGAGCGCGTTGCCCGAAGCGACGACCGAGGTCCCGCCGACCATGCTGGTCCCGTATAGGATTGTGCCTTCTTTAGACTTGAGGAAAGTATGTTTCTCATAAAACCTCAGGCCGTCTCTCATTCTCCCAAGTCTGATCTCCCGTTTTCCTTTCTCAAGAAGCGCTACCTTTTTACCCGCTGCCGAGAGTTCCTTTGCTAAAGTAGCTCCCGCCGTTCCGGAGCCGACAATCACGATCTCTGTTTCCACAGTTCTTGTCATCGTTTTTATCTCCCGTCAAAATTAAGCGGACTCGAAGAAATCCTCTGAACGAACGGTCATTCCCTGGTGATGATCAGGCATAGATAGTTACTTCCCCCGGCGAGCTCTTCGAACTTGATTTCCGCCAGGCCGCGTATTCCTTCCGTCCATGCCAGCATTTGTTCTTTAGTCCGGTGGAGCATATTCCATTCACCCAACAGTTCATAATAGGCCCGGCCGCTATCCTCATCCGCGCTGATATTGAAAATAACCAGCACGCCTTTGTCATCCAGCAGATGGATGAGCTCTTCGGTAAGCTTTGCGGCTATCCTGTCGCTGAGGTAATCGAATATCCCGAAGGCATATATCAGATTCTGCCCCCGAAGCCTTTCCTTCAGCGCCTTGTCCCGTATGAGTGAAGTAACGTTCCTGCAGATATATTCCATGGACAACATCCGCGTTTTCAGCGGGCCTACTCCTTTTATCGTGTACGCGACATGGTCGAGGGCAAGTCTCTCCGGATCCAGGCATTTGAATATCAAGGGCCCGGTTATCTTGTTTTCTTTCAACAGTTCAGTCAGTTCCCGGGCCGAGCCGGAACCTACGCTTAATACCCTGGCGCCGTTTTTTCTTTTTAAGGCGCGCAGGATGCTTTCTTTCAGGAAGTTTTTGCGTTTTATGTTGGAGCAGGCGATCGGTATATTGCAGGTGTAATTGTTGATGAGTCTTTCGTATGAGGACCCTCCGAGGTATCTTCCGCGGTGATAATCGTAGATGTAATTCATCATAGTGTAATCCCCGGAGTAACCGAGCGGCTTCCGGTACACGTGGCGGTTGGTTTCTATGGGATCCAGGAGCAGTTCGCCCAGGAGCTGTTGATAATAATCCTGGTGGACCGCGTATCTGTCTTTCCCGAAATCCTTGATGATATCCCAGATGCGGCGAAAATACTCGTCGAGCTGCCCGAAGATACCGGGTTTATTCGCTTCGATGAAATCGATCCGCCGGTTTTCCTCATTATCTTCCCGGTCAAAATCGTCGAACATTCTTTTGATGCCGAGGAGATCCCCGCGGATATTCTCAACCAGCAGCGCGAACTTTTCTTCCAGTGATTTATAATCTTCAATGATCTTCTTCAGAACGCCGAGATAAACGTCCTCTATCTTCAAAACGCGCAGTCCGGTTTGAAATCCGCGCTCAGCAGGGCAGAGCCTGTTCCAGATAGGAGAGGCTTCCGCCAGGAGATCTCCATAGCGCCGCGGGTGGCTGATCAGGATATTGACGGAAGATGAGAGGGGAAGTGGTTTGTCCAGGGACAGGCGGAGGCCTTTTTCGTGCAGGTCGACCGTTTTTCCTCTGAAACAGTTCGTTTCATCGTCCGCCGGACCGTTTATAGTGACTCTGGCGGGGAGGACGGCTTTGATCCTTGGGAGGTCCCTTTTTTCTTCCGGGGGGAGATTTGTCCTTTTGTCTTTTCGCGCGCTTTCGTCCGGCCTTATCATCGGTAATTCCCTTTCTTGCGTAAAGGCTTCCGTAGAATGCCTTGAGCTCAAACAGTTATTTACCGCTTTTAAATTTTAAAGGTCAGCGTTACAACGCAGATATTTATGAATGTTTCATATTTCCCGTTTATGTCCGCTCCGCTTAAAGAGCCGACGTCGTTTTTGACGTTTCTTGCAGCGTAGAACATCGCCGCGTAGGCAATATCTATGCCGACGTTCTCTTTTAACTTTATCCCGGCCCCCAGGGTCACGATATTCGATTTGGCGTCCGGTACTGAAGTCTCGAAGTTCACCTGGGGTATGGGGGTTTCATGAAAAATATACCCTGCGCGCAGTTTCAAAATCTCATTGACTTTGTATTCCGCCCCTACGGCGTAGGCAAAGGAGGGTTTCCAGTCTCTCGGGGCCGGATTGCCGGCGTTCAGCACGCTTAGGCGGCCGGCATTCGACTCCGATGGGTATTCGATCTTTTCTTCCTCTATCGACGACCAATCCATCCATTCTGTGTCGAATTCAAGTTTTAATTTATCATTAGGTTTATAACAATACCCGAATACTACGCTTTGCGGCAGAGTGGTCTTGCAGGTGATTTCGGTTTCATAGGAAGAGCCGCCGAAATACGCCGGGGAGGCGTATGCTCCGTTTAAACCGTTGAGATATATCTTGCCTTTATATTTAACATCCACCGGGCTGCGGTACATAAAGCCGAAACTATGCTGTTTGTTTGCCTTATATAAAGTGGAAAGCCGGTATCCCCAGGCGTTCTTATCGCTGCCTTTTAACTGGAGATCGCCGTCCGCGCCGCCCCAGGTTTGTTGGGAAAGCATTCTTTTTTTGTTCACATAGGAGTTGGTATAATCCGCGGCCAGACCTATGGAGAGGTTGTCGTTTATCTCATAGGCCCCGGTTAACATTACATCGTCGGTTCTGTAGTCGGTTTTAGTGGCCACGTATTTGGAAAAGCTGTCTTCAGCCCAGTATGTTCCCAGGCCCCAATATGAGGATTCTCCCGCGCCAAAAGAAAACTTTTCCAGGCCGAAGTCGCTCACGACGAAGAAATTGGGGATTATGAAAGTTTGTCTGCGCCTGTTGGTCCGTTCACCGGTAGTGTCGTCTTTGTAGGAACAGAAGGGCTGAATTGCTCCGGCGCCCAGGGAGACGTATGTTTTTCCTTTTAACTGGGTGAGCCCTGCCGGATTGAAATAAACTGCTGAAGGGTTGTCCGCCTGCGCGGCAAAGGCAAGTCCTTTGCCCAGGGCTTCGGCGTCAACCGCCTCGAGGCGGTAGGAACCGGAGCCGGCGGCACAGGCATTCTTAAAGGGGATGGTCAAGGTCAGAGCGAGCGAGAAAATTACTAGAGGCTTCTTGATTTTTCGTTCCTCCTGATTACTCGGGATCTCATAATGCGCTTGATGAATTATTATAATGGATTTATCCGGTTTGTCCACATTTTCCCTTATTCCGGGGACACGATACTTAATTATTGCCGGAAGCGCCGCGTATACTCCGAAAAAAGAAAATTGGGAGTTGAGCGTGCTGCGTGAGTGAGGGGGTAAGGATCTATGGTATCATTCCCAGTGTGCACGGAGCAGGAGGATTGATTTTTTTGCGGCGAAATGGTATTATTCATAAAGATATCCTTATCCCGGATTCCAAATCGGAGATAAGCAAAACGATAATCGCAACTCGGAGGAAGCGGATGACAAAGCACAGAGTTATGATCATTGATGACGAGATAAATGCCGTTGATTTGTTGAAGCACCGCCTGGAGAGCGAAGGTTATCAGGTGCTGGCTTTATTGAATGCCAAGGAGATCATTTCCGAGGTCCATCGTTTCCTGCCCGATATAATAATCCTGGATTTGCTGATGCCGGAATTGGGCGGGTTGGATGCCTGCGAAATGTTGAACAAGGATCCCGTCGGCCAAAGCACGCCTATCATCGTGGTGAGCGGTTTGAATAAAGATATCGACAAGAAAAAGGCTTATGTAATGGGGATACAGGAATACTTCGTAAAACCCGTGGATATTGAGGTCCTGCTGCAGGCGATACGGAAGTATATAAAGGAAAAAGAGGAAGAGGGATAGTCGGTATAAAACATGTTTCCCGCGTCTGGCCGGGTTCAGCCCGGAGAGCTTCATTATTGTTGACTTCGCCGCGCGACGATGTAAAATATCCCCTGGATTATTCTAAGACGGGCAGCTATCGGGAGGAAGGATCTGGATTGTCCGTTCGACCCCCCGGCGCCGGCACTACTTGCTGATGGAGCGCGTGATGAAGAAGATAAATTGCGATCAATGCAGTAAACCGAGCGCCTGCTGCAGTTTCGGGGCCTGGGTTGACCTGGAAGAAGCGAAAAGGATTGCCGCCCTGGGTCTGGAAGGCGAGTTTTACCATCTCGAAGTGGATAAGGATTTCCCTTCCGGGTACAGAGTGGGGACGAGTTACGGCAACAGCCGGTGTTCCTTTCTTACCCCGAGAGGTTTGTGCTCCATTCATATGATAGATTATAAATTCAAGCCTTCCCACTGCAAAGAATTCCCTTATGAGAACAAGAAACTCTCGCCGTTCGCCAAACATCTTTGCCTTCAGGCCGGGCTTAAGAAGATAACGAAGAGATTATCCCGCGCAGGCAGGCATTAATCCGTCATGAATCTTATCTCTTACGGCTTCCAGGACTCCAACCTTCTGCGGCATATGCCGCGTTTCGACGAGATATCTTACGCCGGCCACAATGAGGACAAGGTCCGTCTTTACAAAGCCCTTCACGAAGGACAGCCTTGCAGTATTCTTTCGCTGAATTTCATTCGCGGAGATGAGAAGATCCTCTGGGACGCGATAGAGGATTTCGTGAAACGCGGCACGGCGAACGCCGCTTCCTCTGCCCGCGGCATATATATTTTCGACCTGCTTACCATAGATATACACAGGGAGATCAAGACTTTTAATCACGCCGAGCTTTCTGCCGTGATCGTCAACATCGCTCGGAAGATGTCTCCCGGAGAGATGAAGATGGTCAAATATTCCTCTCTCTACGCGCTGCTGAGAAAAACCGCCGACTACGACTGGGGAAAGATTACTTTCAAAAGCGCGGTCAACGTGTTCAAGGATAAACCGCAGTATCTGGACCTGCTCATCAAGCAGCTTTTAAAAGATTATATATTCCCCCGAGAGCCGGTTATACTTCTGCTGAACGACATCAGCCAGAATGCGGTATTCGACCCCGGGAATGCGGCTCAACAGGAGAGGCTGAAAAAGGTGATAGCCGGTCTTGTCCCGAATTCGATGGAGTTTGTCCCGGAGGTCTATATACAGGATAAGAACGGGGCAAGAGAACTTCTTTCAGGGTGCAGTCTATGACGGCAATGGGAGGCCCGGTGGATCTCGCGCTTAAGGGTGAATACATCGAGCTGGACAATCTCTTGAAGAACGCCGGTATCGCCTCAAGCGGCGGCGAGGCCGGGCAGTTTATCCGCTCCGGCTCGGTGAAAGTCAACGGAGAAACGGAAACGCGCGTCCGCCGCAAACTGCGCCGGGGTGACAGCGTGGAGTCAGGCGGCCTGCGGATAAATATCGTATAGCATCCGCGCCTTTATCATTACCGCTCTTATCAAAACGAGCAGGAGGATGCGCGGGCGTAACCGGGAAATTGCGGAAGAATAGTTACCAAAATGGGGTTTTTTTTACTTGTAATAGTGTAAGGCACATCGGCGTGTAGGAAACAAACATAGGCGTTCTGCAGACAGAACGTCGTTTTTTTACAGACGCGGGCGTCTTTTTAATCCAGGGTGGATTATAAAGGCGCTTTTTTATTTTAAAGGAGGGAGTATGCGAAAAATCGTTTTACTGTTATTGGCGGCAATACTGGGGGAGACTGCTTTGTGTTTTGCCCAGGACCCGGCCGGCGCGGCCACTCTGGCGGCCAATGCTTCCGCGCCGATCGATTATGTCTGGGTGCTTGTTTGCGGTTTTCTTGTTTTTTTCATGCAGGCGGGTTTTGCCATGGTGGAAGCCGGTTTTTGCCGCGCGAAGAACGCCACCAACCTGATGGCCAAGAACACCATAGATTTCGTCGTGGCGTCTTTGGTCTTCATGGCTTTCGGTTTCGCTTTTATGATGGGAACGGATTTCAAAGGATTGATAGGTATATCTGGCTGGTTCCTGCGCGGAGAAAACTATGACGTGGGCAGGTACTTGTTGTTTTTCTGGCAGTTGGTTTTTGCCGGCACAGCCGCTACTATCGTCTCCGGGGCGGTCGCGGAAAGGCTCAAATTCAAAGCTTATTTCCTTTACAGCCTTGCGGTCACCGCTATTATTTATCCTATATACGGGCATTGGGTCTGGGGAGGCGGCTGGCTTTCCAAACTTTCTTTTGGAGCCGGGCATGTTGATTTCGCCGGTTCAGGAGTGGTGCATACCATAGGGGGTTTCGTGGGATTGGCCGGCGCAATAGCGCTTGGTCCGCGTTTCGGCAAGTTCGGCAAGGACGGTAAGCCTAAAGCGATCCCCGGGCACAGCATTGTCCTGGCCGCGCTGGGGACTTTCATTCTCTGGTTCGGGTGGTTCGGTTTTAACCCCGGTTCCACTTTTTCAGCACACCAGTTGAGGATAGCGGTAATCGCGGTGAACACCAACCTGGCTGCGGCCGCGGGCGCGGCGGTGGCGATACTGCTGGTTTTCGCAAAAACCGGGAAATGGGATGTCGGCATGATGTTAAACGGTTGTCTCGCCGGCCTGGTGGCGATAACCGCTCCCTGCGCCTGGGTCGAGGCATGGGCGGCCGTGGTTATCGGGGCGGTAGCCGGATTGCTCGTTATTTTGAGCGTTTATTTCTGGGAGAACATCGGGGTCGATGACCCGGTAGGCGCGGTGAGCGTTCACGGCATAAACGGCATCTGGGGGCTTTTGAGCGTCGGACTCTTCGCCGACGGCACTTACGGCCTTTGCACCAGCGAAGCGCCCTTGATCAGAGGGCTTTTCTACGGCGGCGGCGCCGGACAATTGGCCGCCCAGGCGATAGGGGCGGCGGTCTGCGCCTGCTGGGCGTTCGGACTCGGTTTCATAGTATTCAAACTTATGGATAAATACTTCGGCATCAGGGTATCTCCTCATGAGGAGATTAAAGGCCTTGACTTGCAGGAACACGGCACGCCTGCATACCCGAATTTTTACACCTTCAACAACTAAAATGTTATTCGCCCCCTCCCTCGGCGTGGGGACCCCATAAGGAGGATATGACAAGATGAAAAAAATAGAAGCTGTAATAAGAGTAGAGAAGCTGGATGAGATGACGGAGGCCCTTGAAAAATGCGGCTGTCCGGGCATGATGGTAACTCATATCGAAGGGCACGGCCGCCAGAAAGGGATAATAGAGCAGTTCAGAGGCAGGGAATTCAAACTCAATTTCATTCCCAAGGTGAAGATAGAGATAGTGCTTAAGGACTCGCAGGTGGATAGTGTCCTGAAATTGATTACCGGTATAGCCAGGACCGGAGAGATCGGCGACGGGAAGATATTTGTCTGTCCCGTCGAAGACGTGGTCAGGATACGCACCGCGGAGAAAGGCGAGAGCGCGATCTAAACCTGATATCCTGCGCGGGGCAGCGGACCGCGCGCGGCGTAGTAACCGGACAGAGGCGTCTCTTAAGGGACGCCTTTTCCGTATAAAGCAGGCGCGCCCAGCCCGGCGCGCGTTCAGAATCCCCGCTTGTTCCTTCCGCGGGCAGGAGTCTATTTTTTCTTGTCCTTCCCCCATAAAAGTCTATAATAAAATCCGGATTAGCGTCCGCGCGTAGAACCGGGGATATCCCGCCGGAAAGGAAAGGATAAGGAAAGGATTATGAAAAGCGACGTCTATTTTGTCAGGCTGGATTCCACAGATATTGAAATGCGGGTGGAAGCATTGAACAAGCTTCTGAAGGCCGTGGATCCTTTGGTAGTTTACGCCCCAAACGAGATGGTCCCGGTTAAGCTTACGGTGGGTGATTATATGTCGGCTCATCATCTCGATCCTGAACTTGCGAAACAGGCGGCCGGCTGGCTGAAGGGAAAGAAGACCAGGCCGTTCCTTTTCGATACCTCCGTGATTTACAACGGGCAGAGACAGAACGCGGTGGACCATATGAACCTGGCGCAAAGCAAAGGTTTCGGTCATGACAACACCGGGGTCCCGTTCATCGTCGCCGATGGAGTGCTGGGCCAGGACGGCCGGGAGTATTCCGTCGGTTCTCCGGAGATAAAACATATAAAAGTCCCGTCTTTCGTCGGGATGCTGGACAGCCTGCTGGTGCTTTCTCATCCCACCGGGCACGTCGTCACCCAGTACGCCGGCGCGCTGAAGAATGTGGCGATGGGGATGGTCTGCCGGCCCACCAAGCAGGTGCAGCATTCTTCTCTTAAACCGGCGGTGATAGCAAAAAAATGCACCGGCTGCGGGTGCTGCGAAAGGATATGCCCGGCGGGGGCGGTATCCTTCAGGGAGGGAAAAGCCTTCATCGACAAGGAGCGTTGTCTCGGCTGCGGCGAATGTCTCTGCGCCTGTAAATTCGGCGCAATTTTCATCAACTGGGAAGAGGAGCCGTTAGTTCTCTGCAGGCGCATGGTGCACGTGGCGAAATTCATCCTTTCCCGTTTCAAGAACGTTTTCTTCATCAATTTCGCTTTCGGCGTCACCCGGGACTGCGACTGTATCTCCGATAAGGACGACGTTATGTTGGCCGGAGATATCGGTATCCTGGCCTCGCGGGACATCGTGAGCGTGGACAAGGCGACGCTGGACCAGATCGCCGCGCACAAGAAAGCGGCTCTGCCGGGCAGACGCGGAGAATTGGCTTTGCGGGTGTTAGAGTTCGCCGCGGAGAACGGGCTGGGTAATCCGGAATATAATCTCATAGAATTATGAACCTGATTCCTTGATCCCGGGGACACAATTATCGCAACCGATAAACGATAGACGAATCCTATGATTGTGAAGCGGACTATTTTGTTTTATTTTTTACTTATACTATCGGCCGGGTTGGCATTACGCCTGCACGGTTTCTTTGAACGTTCTCTGGGAACGGACGAATCCATAAGCCTTTTTCTTGCCTCCGGGCACGGTATGGATGTCAAAGCCTTCACCGAAAAGGCATCGGCGGCAGGCAACGGTTTCCATTGTGCGGCAAAGGACCTTAAACGTTTCTTCAGGGCGGACCGCGCGCTTTCTTTCGGAGAGTATACCGGCAGTCTGGCGCGGCTTGACCCGCATCCGCCGCTGTATCTTTGGTTTGTGTTTTTCTTGATGCGTTTTTTCTCGGACAGCCTGGCGGCGGTCAGGGTTTTTTCGCTGTTGATGGGGCTTCTCTCCGTGTATCTGGCGTATCTCCTGGCAAAGGAACTCTTCGATGAGCGGGCCGGGATCTTCGCGGCCGCCTTCTTGAGCGTCTCCGCGCTGGCGGTGCGCTATTCCCAGGAAGCGCGCTCCTATAGTTTGGTCCTTGCGCTGGGGCTGCTCGCCTGGCTCTTCCTGGCGCGGTTCGAAAAACGCGGCAAACTACCGGACGCCTTGTTTTTTGCCGTCTTCAACTGCCTGGGTATTTACGCGCATTATTTCTTCGTTTTTCCGGCCTTCGCGTTTTTCGTTTATTTTACCCTGATGCACAGGGAACACAGCCGTCTGCTGGATGGATTCTACGCGGCGTTACTTTTTTCTTTGTTGTGGCTGCTTCCCTGGGCTTTGTTCATGCTGGGCCGCGGTTACCGTTTCGACCTGGTGGAATGGATCTTCGCCTACCCGGGGATGATCGATAAGATAACCGGTTTTCTCGGCGGGATGGGAAAGCTTCTTTTTATTTTTCCCTCTTCATCCGTTCTCCTGGCCGCGGGTTCGCTGCTTTTCTTGTTGTTGATGTTTTACTCCGGGAAAAGGCTTTTGAAGGAATTCCCCCGGCAGTTATTTTTCTGCGTCTGCGTGTTATTCATTCCCTTGCTGGCAATGCTGGCGTTAGATCTTCTGCAGGGCGGGCTGATGCTCAGGCAGGAGCGTTTCTGGATTTTTCCCTTGCTGGGGATGATTCCGTTTGCCGGATATTCTTTCAGCCGTCTTTTCCGGGATAAACGACCCGTCGTTTATTGCCTGTTCGCCTTGATGTTTCTTTCCTCCTTATTGACGGCCGGCAGGCAGATAGGCCCGGCGCCCCGGGCGTTGTCGGAATGGATTAACGGCGAGTCTAAAGGGAAGACGGCCGCGGTGATAGTCTATAACTTCAGGACGGTAACCATGCCGCAGTCGTTTTACCTGGACGACGATATCCTGTTATTCCCGGTCTCCAACGCCGAGCAGTTCACGGCGGCGCTGGAGGCCGCAGTGGGCCCGGCGGACAATGTTTTCGTGGTCAGGCATCTTCATCACGCAGATCCCGCTTTGATGGACGAGCCGTTCATGCGCTCGGAGGTCAAAGAGCCCGGCCTGCGGCTCAAAAGCAGGTTCTTCAGGGATAATATCGGCGCGGTTGAATACGTGAAAGGGCAGGGGTGACGGACACGACGCTGATTTCCATAATCATACCTGCTTATAACGAAGAACTGCGGATACCGCCTTATCTCCGGCGGTTATCTTCATATTGCGCTTCCGCCGGAGCCGGCCTGCGCTTCGAGATAATCGTGGTGGATGACGGCAGCAGCGATAATACGGCCGGGATAGCCGCCGCCTGCCCCGGGGTGCGCGTCATCCGCCTGGAAAAAAACACGGGCAAGGGATACGCTGTGTCCAGGGGTCTGCTTGAGGCCGCGGGAGAAGTCCGTTTATTCCTGGACGCGGACGGCTCGGTCGCTCCTGAAGAGATCGGCAGGAACCTGCATTATATTTTTGAGGACGGTTACCATATTTTCGCCGGCTCCCGGGTCTTGAAAGGCCGGGGATGCCGCTTGAAGGCGAAATGGTACAGGAGGGTTATGGGGTGGATGTTTAATCTTGTTCTGCATTCTGCGCTGCCTTTAAAAGTGCGGGACACGCAGTGCGGTTTCAAGATGTTCCGCGCCGCCGCGGTCGGCCCTTTGTTCGGGAACGGCTGCCTTTGCGGATACGCTTTCGATATCGAGATACTCTTGAAGGCGCAATATGCCGGCTACAGGATAAAAGAGGGGCCGGTTTCCTGGGAGCATATCGGCGGCTCGAAAGTCGATCTTTTGGCTGATTCACTGCTCCTGCTGGCGGATATATTCCGCCTCAGGAAGAAGTATGCCCGCAGACAACTGCGCGCCGGCGCATAAAAACAATTGTCAAAATCAGAAATATGTATATAATAGAATAATAACATTAGAATTACCTGCGTAAACACATTTCCGCAGTACCGCCAATATCACAAATTTGAATTATCCATCTAACAACAATTATCGCCGTAATGGTCAGACTGCCCAGCCGCGCAGATTCATTCCGTCAGCCGCTCCGCGCCAGGTTGACGAAAACGAGCGGAAATTCTTTTCCGGGACAGCCGTTGATCCTTCTCCGCGCATACGCCTGGAGAACGGCAGCAGGGAATTTACCATGCGGGCGATGGATTTGGTGTGCCCCATAGGTATGGGACAGCGCGGGCTGATAGTCGCCCCGCCCGGTTCCGGTAAGACCACCTTTCTGAAACATATCTGCCGCGCGGTGGCGCAGAGCTGCCCGGAGATGAAGCTTTACTGTCTGCTTATAGACGAACGCCCGGAGGAAGTTACGGATATAAAGCGCAACGTTACCGCGGAGGTGCACGCCTCTTCTTCCGACCAGACTTACGACAACCACCTGCGCACGGCGGACGAGTTGATGAAGAAAGTGTTCGCTCAAGCCGCCGACGGCGCCGACGTTATGGTGGTGATAGATTCTCTGACCAGGCTGGCGCGCGTGCACAACGCCGGCAGCGCATCCAGCGGCAGGACCCTCTCTGGAGGGGTGGACGCCAGGGCGCTGGAGGTTCCGCGGCGCATATTCGGGGCCGCGCGCAAGATCGAGAACGGAGGGTCGCTTTCCATAATGGCGACCATCCTGGTCGATACCGGAAGCCGCATGGACCAGGTGATATTCGAAGAATTCAAGGGGACCGGCAATATGGAGATAGTCCTTTCCCGGGATCTCGCCAATCACCGTATCTTCCCGGCGATAGACATCGCCGCCAGCAACACCCGTAAAAAAGAACTTTTGCTTTCTCCCGAAGAGCTGGATTCGTCGGATAATCTGCGGCGTCTTCTGCTCGAGCGTGATCCGCTGGAAAGCGGAAGGGAACTTGTGGAGATGCTGAGCAAATACCCTTCCAACAGTGAACTGCTCGCCGCTTTGAAATCGAAAAACTAATAAAGGGCGTTTCTTCCGCGATAAAATGTCCGATAACACTATCTTACGACTGCTGGAATCCGCCGCGCGCAGGCGGGAAACACTGGCCCGCGTCACCGACGCCTTCCGCCTTGTGGACGGAGCCGGCGACGGGATGGACGGCCTCGTGCTCGAGCGCTACGGCAGGCACTTCAGCGCGCAGGTTTTCGACAGGCGCTGGCTGGATAAGAGTGATATCCTAACCGCTTTCCTTAAAGAACATTTCGGCGCGCTGTATTTTATAGTCAAGGACAGGAGCGGGCGGGCTTCTCCGGAAGACTTCGGGAAACTGCTCTGGCTGAATGAGGCTCCGGCGGCCGCGGTGGTCCGGGAGAACGGGCTCAATTTTTCGGTTGACCTTGATGACGCGCTTAACTGCGGCCTTTTCCTTGATATGCGCCGCAACAGGGATATAGTGTCCGGATACGCCGCCGGCAGGCGGGTGTTGAATTGTTTCGCTTACACCTGTTCCTTCGGCGTTTATTGCCGCGCCAGGGGGGCCCGGGCAGCGGTTAACGTTGACGTAAGCAGGAAATCCCTTGAACGAGGCAGAGCGAATTATAGATTGAACGGGCTTGAGCCTTTCCGCAATGAGATGATCCGCGCGGACGCTGCGGAATACCTGAAGCGGGCCCCGGGAAGAAGGAACAGCTTTGGGCTGATAATTCTCGATCCTCCTTCTTTCGCCCGCCATGAAAACGGTGTCTTCAGCGTCAGGAAAGACATGCCCGGGCTTGTCGCTTCGGCGATAAAGGTTCTTGAGCCGGGCGGCTGCCTGTTCGTCTCCACCAATCTAAGCGGGATGACGAAGAGCGCTCTGACGGCGATGTTCAAGGCCGGTTCCGCGGGGCGTAAGTTCGAACGTCTGGATTCTTTCGGCCAGGATACGGATTTTACCGGCAGCGGAACCGACCGGCGCGGCTGTTTGACGACATTGCTGGCGAGGTTTTAGGACGTAAAAATGGTTGTCCCGGCTTATTTAACGCCGTATAATCTGGGGTGCCGGGCGGTTGGGATTATTTCAAAGGTAAAAGGCAGATGATCACGCAGATGAATATCCGCAATTTCGGTCTGATCGACGAGCTCTCCCTCGAGTTCGACGCGGCCTTGAACATTCTCACCGGGGAGACCGGAGCCGGAAAATCCATAATTATAGACGCTTTGCGTTTCGCCCTGGGGGAGACGCTCGGTCAGTCACAGATACGCGATATTGGATTACCCTGCGCTGTGGAGGCGGTTTTCGATATCGTGTCCCCGGAATTAAGGAACGATCCCCTCGTGGCCGAATTCCTTCCCGGGGAGGAAGACCCCCGGTTGATTATATACCGGGAGCAATCCTCCGACGGCCGCAAAAAGGTGAAGATCAACGGGCGCTCCGTTACCGTTTCCCAGCTTAAGGCGCTCGGGAACAACCTGGTGGATTTCCACGGCGCGCACGACCACCAATTGATACTTTCCTCCGGCGCGCACCTCTCCATCCTGGACCGTCTCATAGATTTCGCTTCACTCAAGGATGAATACCGGGAGATATTTGCCGGATACAGGCAGACAGCCGCCGGGCTTGAAGAGATAGCGCTGGCTGGACAGTCCCGCGAGCGCGACCTCGATTTCCTCGGCCACCGGATAAAAGAGCTGGAGCAGGTCCCTCTTGATCCGGCAGTTTACGAAGAGACCCGCAGGAAACAGCTCCAGCTTAACAACGCGGAGAAGCTTTTCGAGGAGGTCAACGCCTTGCTGGCGCTTTTCGAGAATGACGACGGCGGCGTCGGCCGCGCTCTTTCCGGCGCTTTCGTCCCCATGCGCCGCCTTAACCGCATAGATGCCTCCACGGAAGAACTGGCGCGGTCCCTTGAACGCCTCCAGAACGAGGCGGAGGAGTTCTCCAGCCGGCTCGCTCAATATAAGGACGGACTTTCTTTCGACCCCGACGAGGCGGCCCGCATCAACAGGAATTGCGATATATACGAAGATATCCTTAGAAAATACGGCCCGGGGCTTGATGACGCGCAAAAGGCTTACAGTTCCGCTAAGGAAAAATACGGCCTGCTGGCGGACCTGGAGCATAACGACGCCTCACTGCGGGCGGAGTTCGAGAGGCTGGAAAAGGAGCTCCGCGCGGTCGCCGCCAAGATCACCCGCCTGCGGAAGAAAACCGCTCAGTTCCTGAAAGATACGATCGAAAAAGAACTTTCGGAACTGGGAATAGCCGGCGCTCGTTTCGAATGCCGGCTGGAGGCGGCGCCCTTGAACGCCGAGGGAGCGGACAGCGCTGTTTTTTATATCAGCCCCAACACGGGTGAGGCGCTTAAACCACTGGCGGAGATAGTCTCTTCCGGGGAAGCGGCCAGGTTGATGCTCGCGCTTAAAAAGGCCCTGACAAAAGTGGACACCGTGCCGGTCCTGATTTTCGACGAGATAGACGCGCAGATCGGCGGGCGGTTGGGCGCGGTTACCGGACGGAAATTGAAAGAGCTTTCCTCCGACCGCCAGGTCATACTGATCACGCACCTGCCGCAGATAGCCTCTTTCGCGGACAGGCATTTCAAAGTATCCAAGAAGGTCGCCGGCGGACGGACATTTACGGAAGTCTGCCTGCTGGACCGCGATGCCAGCGTGCGCGAGATGGCCAAGATGATGAGCGGGGAAAAGGAAAGCCGCATTTCTCTGGAGCACGCGCGGGACATGGCGGCCGCGGCGGGGAAAGAGCGCGGGGGCGAGGGGAGAAGGCAGCCGCAGGAGAAAAGCAGGAAGAACGGGAGATGAAAGAAAAAACGCGAACGGATAAATAGAGGCCGCCAATGGGGATTATGTGACCCGCGCGCAGATTTGTTCCTTGTTTTGTCTGCGGATGAGTAAAAAAGATAGAGCGGTTCAACTTAACTTCGGCGACGAGGCAGAGGTTTTTGGAGGCGATGAATTCGATAAGGGCCGTAACGCCCTTTATTGTAGCACGTATAGTGTTTTGACGCTGAATAATCTTTATAAACCTTTTAACGGGAGATACCCACTATGCGTAAAATACTTTTGCGCAGCGCAGGTTCGGTTATGTCATTACTTTTTCTCTTATCCGCCGTTTCACGGGCGGAAGAAATCACCGTTACGACTTATTACCCTTCGCCGAATGGAAGTTATGATAGCCTCCTTTCCGATAAAATGGCCGTAGGTGATACTAATGCGGATGGAAATCTTAATTTTTCCGATATACCTACTGTTGGCGGCAGGCTGTTTGTGAGAGGCACCATTGCCGTAGGTAAAATAGTCCCGGATCCCGAAGTTGACTGGAATAATGTCAGTATTGATGTTGGGAAATTCATCATTGCTTCAGATGATTCGACGGCTTCCGTGATGCTCGGTCCGGCTGCCGGACATAGCGCTATTGAATTACGCCAGCTTAATAATTCCGGAACACCGTATATCGATTTTTCCAATGATGATACCGTTGATTATGATGCGCGGTTTATATTGCAGGATAATAGTAATTTACATTTACAAGGACCCGGTGGCGGTGTTAATTTTGTTATTGGAGACGCTAACAGTTCTCCCGCCAGGACATTGTATGTGAATGGAAGTATAGGTTGTTCCGGCCCTCAGGGGTCGGCGACAAAACATGTTTTTGATATCGCCGAGATTATGCCGGTTGAAGGCGATGTCCTTCCCGGGGACGTCGTAGTCTTGGCGTCTGGAAAAGAAAGGAAATTATTTCGCAGCAAATCAGCTTATGACCGTTTGGTTATGGGGATAATTTCATCCGAAGATAATTCGGCAGGAAGTACGGCTGTTTTTCTGCTTGGGAATAAAGATGAAGCATTAAAGAGTACCGGCAGGAAGCATGAATTTATTACAGTTGCCGGACAAGTTGCAGTTAATGTTTGTCTGGAAAATGGTCCAATAGAACCGGGGGATTTATTAGTTACATCTTCTATACCCGGGTATGCGATGAGAGGGAGCGATACGAAAAAAATGTTCGGTGCGGTTGTCGCTAAAGCGATGGAACGTTTCGGACCAGAAAACTCTCAGGAAGGGAAAGGCCAAATAGTCGCCCTTCTTGCTTTGATGTAAAAGATCGGCGGATATGTAATATCAACTTGACATCAGGCATCGGGCCGTGGTATAACAACTTTGACATTGGGCAGGAAACGCGGTGTGAATCCGCGGCTGTACCCGCAACTGTATGCCCCGTTTTACGGGGCGAGCCAGGTGACGAATCCCTCCGGGAATAGAGGTGCTGAGAATAATTTTCCCGCTCTCTATAATGAACCTGGAGGCGGGATTTTTTATCAGGGAATGAGTTTCGGCGTATCGGGCTCCAGGTAGAGCGTATTGAGAGTAATGCGGCGTTCCATACGTTCTGCGCGGGCCTTATACGTAAAAATAGCACAGGTCCTCCAAGAGGATAAAAGGGAAGCTTGTAAAATCAAGCGCGGTCCCGCCGCTGTAACCGGGGACGAAAATCACACAAAGCCACTATGCCGGGATTACCGGGATGGGAAGGCGTGATGAGTAGGTTGATCCGGGAGCCAGAAGACCTGCCTGTGAATGCGGCCAGCCGGGAGTATTTTCCCGCCGGGGCCCCGCGCGGAAGGACCAGCTAAAACAGGGCGTTGTCCTTAAGCTTTTTCGGCTTAAGGATTTTTTTATCCGGGGGACGGCTGTTCTCGGCAACGAAGCGGCAGAGCGGAGGAAAGATGGGAATATCCATTAAAGAGGGATTCAAGGGCATAATTAAAAGGAACGGGGATACCGTCGAGTTTAATTCCCGCAAGATAACGGAAGCGATAAGCAAGGCGGGCGGAGCCGCCGGCGAGTTCGGGGAGGATATCGCCAAAGTGCTGACTATAAAGGTGCTTAGTCTTGCCGGACAGCTTGAGCTGGGGGAGACCCCGACCGTGGAGCAGATACAGGATATCGTGGAGGAGGTTTTGCTCGCTTCCCCCTATAAAAAAACTGCGAAGGCGTATGTCCTTTACCGGGAACAACGTAAGGGAGTGCGCGAAATAACCTCCCGTTTCAACGTCGATCTGGTCGATCAGTATCTTTCCCGCTCCGACTGGCAGGTCAAGGAGAACAGCAATATGGGGTTCTCCCTGCAGGGGTTGAACAATTATATATCATCCGAAGTCAGCAAAGTTTACTGGCTGAATAAGATATACCCGGAGGATGTCAGGAACGCTTATCTTTCCGGAGACCTGCATATCCACGACCTGGGTATAATCAGCGCCTATTGCGTGGGCTGGGATTTGTATGACCTGCTGGTGGAAGGGTTCCGCGGCGCCTCCGGCAAGATCGAGTCGAAACCGGCGAGGCACCTGCGCACGGCGTTGGGGCAGATAACCAATTTTTTCTACACCCTGCAGGGAGAAGCGGCCGGGGCGCAGGCTTTCTCCAATTTCGATACACTGCTTGCGCCGTTCATCCGTTTTGACCGTCTTGACTATAAAGGGGTAAAGCAGGCGCTCCAGGAGTTCCTTTTTAACGTCAACGTTCCCACCAGGGTGGGTTTTCAGACCCCGTTCACAAACATAACCATGGACCTCACCGTCCCTTCGTATTACGCCGGCCAGGGGGTGATCATAGGCGGCAAAGCGCAAGACGTTACTTATAAGGAATTTCAGAAGGAAATAGATATGTTTAACCGCGCCTTCCTGGAGGTGATGCTGGAGGGGGACGCCAAGGGGAGGGTATTTACTTTCCCCATCCCGACCTACAACATCTCCAAAGAATTCGACTGGGACAATGCCGACCTGGATATCCTCTGGAAGGTGACCGCCAAATACGGACTGCCTTATTTCGCCAATTTCATCCATTCGGATATGAAGCCCGAGGACGCCAGGAGCATGTGCTGCAGGTTGAGGATAGACAACCGCGAACTGCGCCGCAGGGGCGGCGGGCTTTTCGGCTCCGCTCCTTTGACCGGGTCGGTGGGGGTGGTCACCGTCAATATGCCGCGTTTGGGATTTCTTTCTTCAGGAGAATACGATTTCTTCGACCGGCTGGGCGGGCTGATGGATACGGCGATGAAAAGCCTGGAGATCAAGAGAAAGACCCTGGAGGCGTTCACAAACGACAATCTCTACCCTTATATGAAATTTTACCTGCGGAACATCAAGGAACGATCAGGGAAGTTCTGGAAGAACCATTTTTCCACCATCGGCATAGTTGGAATGAATGAGGCCTGCTTGAACTTGCTGGGAGAAGGGGTGGGCGGGGAGAAGGGCAGGGATTTCACCCTGCGCACCATGGATTTTATGCGCCGCAAACTGCAGGAGTTCCAGGATACCACCGGCAATTTCTATAACCTTGAGGCCACGCCGGCCGAAGGCACGTCTTACCGTCTGGCGCAAATCGACAAAAAGAAATATCCGGATCTGCTGGCGCAGGGCGGTCCCATCGGCAGGGCAGAACATCCTTTTTATACGAATTCCACCCATCTGCCGGTCAATTATACCGACGACGTCTTCGAGATGCTCGAACTGCAGGACGAGATACAGACGAAATATACCGGCGGAACGGTCGTGCATATCTACGTCGGGGAGGAGATTCGCGACCACGCCTCCCTGAAGAGTCTGATCAGGAAGATATGCGACAATTACCGTCTGCCGTATTTCTCCGTCACCCCCACCTTCAGCGTCTGTCCGGACTGTGGATACGTGCCGGGCGGGCACGAAAACTGCCCGCGCTGCGGCAAGGTCTGCGAGATATATTCCAGGATAGTGGGTTACTTGAGGCCGGTCGGCCAGTGGAACAACGGCAAGAAAGAGGAGTTCAAATCCAGGAAGGCCTACAGATTATGAAGATCGGCGGGTTCCTGGAGTCTTCGCTCATAGATTACCCCGGCAAGGTGGCGGCGGTGATTTTTACCGTCGGCTGCACCTTCCGCTGCCGGTATTGTCATAATCCCCGCCTTGTCTATCCGGAGCTTTACGCGGAGACCGTGCCCCTGGAGAAGATAATGGCGCTGCTGGAGAGAAGGCGCGGTATTCTCGACGGGGTGGTCTTCTGCGGAGGGGAACCGACTATGCAGGAAGACCTGCCGGAAGTAATGCGCAGGGTGCGTTCGCTGGGTTATCTGGTCAAGCTGGACACAAACGGCGCCTTCCCGGAGAAACTGGCGGAGGCCCTGCCTTACGCGGATTATGTGGCGATGGATATCAAAGCTCCTTTCGGCCCGGATTATGCGCGCGTATGCGGCGGACAGTCGGATGATTTCGACGTCAGGCGCAGTATGCTTCTCCTGCGTTCGTCCGGAGTGGAATATCATTTCCGCACTACCTTTCACCCGGATCATCTCCCGGTAGAAAGGTCGGGGGAGATCGAGAGGTTCCTCGGCGCCGGGGAACGTTATGTCATTCAGCATGCTTCCGTCGTAAAAAAATAGTTGCCGCCCGGAGATACTTGACGCGGGGACAGATAAGGTGTAACCTGTTGCTGTTGCAGCGGAAAGCCAACCGGGTCCCCGAAAAAAGGCGGTGAATTATGAGTGCCGTTTTATCGGCCGCGGCCGTTTTCGCGGCCGCTCTCGTCTGTATCAAATCTTTTTCCTTATTCAGGGTTTGCGGCAGGTCCATGCTGCCTTTTTACCGCGGCGGCGACATCCTTGTCTGCGACAGGTTTTTCTTCAGGTTCACCGGTATCGGCGCGGGGTGTGTCGCTGCGGCAGTGATCGCCGGAGGCAGATACGTTTTAAAAAGGATAACGGCGGTCTCTTATTCGGGCGGCAAACGTTTTTTCTTCCTTCGAGGCGACAATCACGCGGAAAGCGCCGACAGCCGCCATTTCGGATGGATAAAAGAACAAGATATCGCCGGGCGAGTCTTGTTCGCCATCCCTCTGGGCAGGTTCCGAAGTAGTATCCGTTTTTTCTCCCGTATGACGTTATGTCACGCCTGGGGAGGCACGGCGCATATCCTGATCGCCAATATCCTCCTTGACGAGATCAGACGCTGCCCGAGGAACGCGGCCGGCGAATACGAGGTCGGGTTCCGCAATCTGCTCGACCGGCGGGCGCTTACGGGCAGGATGCGGCGCAACATTTTTCGCGCCGTCACCGGCAACCCGGAATATTTCCGCGCCGGGGCGGTAGGCCCGGATTTTGCCCCGGATTTTCCTTCCTGCATGACCCCTACCCATGAATTCGAGAACTTCGATCCGGAGTCAGGGGACGATTACAGGAGCCATTACGCCTGCCTCTATCAGATGCTCGCAGATATGTGCCGCGCGGAATGGAGAAACTATTCCGGCAATGATGACCATTGCGACGAGATGAAACAACTCGCTTATTGGGCCGGTTGGCTGACGCACTGCGCCTCCGACGTTTACGGACATCATTGGGTGGGCAAGCTCGCCGGCGGGGACTTCCTCACTTTTTTCCCCCGGTCCGTCCGAATAGCCGAGATAATCCGCAAACATATAGCGGTCGAACATTATATCAATATATACATCAGGAACAGGAAGTTCATTTACGGCGGCATCGATATCGACGATATAATGGATGAAAAGGGCGTAAGGCTTCCGTATTCCTATCTGAGGGACACTTTCTACAATAACGCTTCCGGTCCGTTCCTGCACCTGCGGGGGTTCCCGATCATCTCCGTCCTGCCGAGGCTGCCGATCGAACTTATGTCTTATCTGTACCGTCTGGCGGATTGGCATGAAACGAGGCGGGCGGAGGCCGCCGGCAGATACGACGACGCTTTCTATCTCAGCCCGTCGCGGCAATTATGGAGACTGGTGCGCAACTGGCACAGCTCCCGCAGGGACGAGACCCGCAGGCTGATGGACAAATATCTTGATTGCGGGATGAAAGCCGGCAAGATCGGCACAGAGGGCGGCTTTATGTCCATGATCGGAGCGCTCTGCAAATACGACGATTTCTTCTCCGCGTTAAAGGACTACATAAATCCGCTCGATAACCTTGGGGACGCGGTCCTGGGCGGGGCATTTTCCAAACTCAAGGGCCTTGTGGAGAGTATCTTTGGGACCCTGCAGGATTTCTTCTCCAAGATGATTTTGGATGACGCGGCGGAATTTTTTCGGGACGTTTCCGATTTCCTTGCCGGTGCGCAGGATAATATACTTAATAATACCGTCGGCAGGATGCTGCCGGAAGACGTTTATCGTTACCTTAAGGACAGTCCGGCCGGGCTCTTGCCGGACGATTTGTCCGCGCTGCGCGATACCCTGCCTTTCAACGGGGAAGATATCGATCTTTTCAATTTCCCCGCTTTTTATAATTCTTGTGTCCTGGCTAAACGTCTGCTGTGTTTCAGCGATAACGAGATCTGCGATTACCGGATGCTGAGAGAAGTGGACAACATCGACTGCCGGGATCAGTATCCGGATACGGGCTATGCCGCGCGGGACATCCTTAACGGCGCCATTCCGCCGGGCAGCGATTACTACAGGTATTTCCGCCAGATGGAGAACATATTCATCGCGCCCAAGACTTACGTTGGCAACCGCAGGACGCTCGAACTGCATTTGGATAACTGCGTTTTCGCGCGCGCCATGCTTTCATCCAACAGGGTGTTGTTTAACGACGTGCAGACGGCGTTGAACGCCGGATATAACGGGTGCGCGCACTGCCTGCTGGAATACGACACTGATCTGGCGTGACCGGGAGACCTAAAGAAAAATGAGCGAAACCGTTTTCGATGAGCATAGCGGTATCGTGTACCGCAGATGGTCGGCCGCGGAGCCGCGCGCGGCGCTTTTGCTGGTACACGGGCTGGGATCTTACGGCGGCAGGTGGAGTTTTCTTGCGGAGTTCTTGCTGAAAGAGGGTATCTCTTCTTATGCCATAGACCTGCGCGGTTTCGGCGAGACGCCCGGACTTAAAGGCCACGTCGATTCTTTCGGCGTTTATTACGAAGACATAAAGAGTTTGCGCGCTATCATCGCCAGGGACTGCCCGGGGAGGAAGATATTCCTCTGCGGCGAGAGCATGGGCGGGCTGATCTCTTTCACGGCCGCCTGCCTGGCTCCCGGCCTGTTCGACGGGCTGATCTGTCTGGCCCCGTCTTTCAGAAACAGGTTGAGGGTGAAATATACGGATTACCTGAGAATGTTTTTCTTCCGCGTGTTCGCCCCGCGCAAACAGATGCTCCTGCCTTTTACCGCGCAGATGTGCACGCGCGACTCCGCTTATCAGCAGGTGATGGAGTCCGACAAACGCGAGATCAAGGTGGCCACCCCGGTGCTTTTGACCAATATACTGCTTGCCGAGGCGCGCGCGGGCGCGTTCAGTGCTCAACTTTCCTGCCCGGTCCTTTTTCAGGTCCCGCTCGACCTGGATAATTTCGTCGACCCGGAAGGGACTAGAAATATATTCCGCGCTCTGCGCATCCCGGACAAGAGAATCATTTTTTATCCGTTGATGCTGCATTCTCTTTCCGTTGACCTGGGCAGGGAAGAGGTGTTTAACGATATTCTGGATTGGCTCAATGGGAGGATAAGATGAGATATGTTCTGGCCGTCGACCAGGGGACAACCGGAAGCCGCGCGGTATTATACGACAAAAACGGCCGCAGGAAAGCCTCGGCTTACGAGGAGTTCAGGCAGTATTTCCCGCGCCCCGGCTGGGTGGAACACGACCCGCTGGAGATCTGGCGCAGCGTGGATAATTCCATACAGAAGGTTCTTAAACAGGCGCCGGGCGCTGAGATCGCGGCGGTCGGCATCACCAATCAGCGCGAGACCACCGTCGTCTGGGACAGGGAAACCGGAAGGCCGGTGTATAACGCCATAGTTTGGCAGTGCCGGCGCACGGCGCGGCGCTGCCGGGAGTTGAAGAAGCGCGGAGGCGCCGAGCAGTTCTTTTCGGGGAGGACCGGCCTGCCTATAGATGCTTATTTCTCAGCCAGCAAGATCGAATGGATACTGAAGAATGTCCCCGGGGCTTCGGCTAAAGCCGGGAAAGGAAGGCTGTTTTTCGGCACCACCGACAGCTGGGTGCTTTGGAAACTCAGCTCCGGAGGCGCGCACGCTACGGATTTTACCAACGCCTCGCGCACCATGCTTTTTAACATAGAAAAGATGAAATGGGACGACGATATATTGAAGGAATTCGGCATACCGCTCGCGCTCCTGCCGGAGGTGAGGCGGTCGAGCGGTGAATTCGCGCGCACTGCCCGCCGCGGCAGGCTGGCCTCCGGCATACCGGTTTGCGGCATCGCCGGCGACCAGCAGGCCGCTCTGTTCGGACAGGCGTGTTTCAGACCGGGAACTCTCAAGAACACTTATGGAACCGGATGTTTTATGCTCTTGAACGCCGGTAAGAATAGGCCGGTATCGAAACACGGTTTGATCACCACCCTGGCCTGCGGGGAGGACGGCGGCCCGGTCTACGCCCTGGAAGGAGCGGTTTTTATCGCCGGAGCGGCGATACAATGGCTGCGCGACGGCTTAAAGCTGTTGAAGTCTTCGTCTGAGTCGGAAGGGATGGCGCGGTCGCTGAAAGATAATCAGGGGGTATATTTCGTCCCGGCCCTGACCGGCCTGGGGGCCCCTTATTGGGATCCGGATGCCAGAGGCGCGGTTTACGGGATAACCCGCGGCACAAAGGCGCAGCATCTGGCCAGGGCGGCGCTGGAAGCGATATGCTATCAGAGCAAAGACGTCCTCTCGGCGATACAGAAGGATTCCGGATTCAAGATCAAGAGCCTGAAGGTGGACGGCGGCGCCGCCGCCAACGATTTTCTCTGCCGGTTCCAGGCGGACATACTGGGTATCGAGGTGATCAGACCTAAAGTAATAGAGAGCACTTCTCTGGGGGCCGCCTATCTGGCCGGGCTTGCCTGCGGCTACTGGAAAAGCACTGCTGAGATTGAAAGACATTGGGAGAGGGACAAGGTATTCAAGCCGCGTATGGAAAGGCGCGAGGCGGCGGCTTACTACAAGGGATGGCTTGACGCGGTGCGAAGGACGCTTACCAGATGAAGGCATACGATGTAATAATTATCGGAGCAGGTGTGACCGGCGCGGCGATCGCAAGGGAGCTGTCGCGCTATAAACTTCGTATAGCCGTCCTGGAAAAAGAAGAGGAATACGCTTTCGGCGTCTCCAAATCCAATTCCGGGATAATTCATCCCGGCACGCAGAATTTCCCCGGTTCTCTGAAGGGCAGGCTCTGCGCGCAGGGAAACCGCCTGGTGAGGAAGATAGCGCGCGAACTCGGAGTGGATTTCAAACAAACCGGCGAATTGATCGTCGCTTTCAACGGGGAAGAAGCCGGGCGCCTGCGGGAGTTGAAGCGAGAAGCCGAGATGCTCGGCGTGCCGGGCCTGCGTATCCTGGATAAACGCCGGCTTGCCGAAAAAGAGCCTAATCTCTCTCCGGAAGCGGTTGCCGCTCTCTACGCGCCCACCGCCGGTATCATCAGCCCTTACCGGCTGGTTTATGATCTCTGCGAGAACGCGCTTAAGAACGGAGTTGAGATACATACCGGCTGCGGAGTGAAGGCTGTCGGTACCGCCGGCGGCGGATTCTCGGTTCTTACCGTCAAAGGCGAGTTCCGTTCCCGGTTCCTGGTCAACGCCGCGGGCCTTTTTGCCGACGACGTCGCCGCCATGTGCGGGATAAACGATTTCCGGATCACCCCGCGCAAAGGCGAAGAGTTCATCCTGGACAAAAAACTGGAGAATATCTCCAGGCATCTTTTGTTCCCTCTTCCCAACAAGATCTCCAAAGGCGTGCTGGTGATCAAGACCGCCGACGGCAACCCGATGATCGGCCCCACGGCTCAAGATGCCGCCGACAAGGAAGACCTGGGCACCAGTGATGCCGGCCTTAAAGAGGCCCTGGCCGGGGCGCGCCGGCTGATACCTTCCATAGATGAAAAAGATATCATTGCCTATTTCGCCGGGCTGCGTCCGGCGGCGGGAGACGATTTCATCATCCGCCGGGAGGAGAAAGTCCCCGGGTTGATTACCGTCGCAGGCATACAGTCGCCCGGCCTGACCGCGGCGCCGGCAGCGGCGTTGATGGTTCGTGGGCTTTTGAGAGATTGCGGGTTGGTCTTGAAGAAGAAATTATTTTTCCGCCCGCGGCAGTCGGAGATCCCGCATTTGTTTTCTCTTGCGTTGAAGCCGGCGGAACGTCTGGTAAAGAAGGACCCGGCTTACGGGGATATCGTGTGCCGCTGCGAGATGGTTTCGGCCAAAGAGGTGAGGGATGCCGTCAGGCGAGGCGCCTGCACCATGGACGGGATAAAATTCCGCACGCGCGCGCAGGCCGGCCGCTGCCACGGGAGTTTCTGCACCGCCAGGATCATGCGCATACTCGCGCAAGAGCGTAAACTTCCGCTTACCGGAGTGAGCAAGCGGGGAAAAGGTTCGGAACTGGTAAAGAAGGACAGGGCTGATGTCTGAACGCGACTTGGTGATAGTCGGCGGCGGGCCGGCGGGAATGGCCGCGGCGCTTTCCGCCTATGAGCACGGCGTCAGGGATATTCTGCTGTTGGAACGCGACCAGTATCTCGGCGGCATACTCAACCAGTGCATACATACCGGTTTCGGGTTGAACTATTTCAAGGAGTCGCTCACCGGTCCGGAATACGCGCTGCGTTTCGCGCGCAGGATAACGGATATAAAGGGAATAGATGTGAGTCTTAAATCTTTCGCGGTCAGGCTCACGCCGGACAAGATACTGACTTATCTGAAACCGGGAAGGGTGGAAAGGGTGAAGGCAAAAGCCCTGATCATGGCCACCGGCTGCCGGGAAAAGACCAGGGAAATGGTGCATATAGCCGGTACCCGGCCGGCGGGTATTTTTTCAGCCGGTCTGGCGCAGAAATTGATCAATATAGAGGGTCTGCTTCCCGGGAAAGAGGCGGTGATTCTGGGTTCCGGAGATATCGGCCTGATAATGGCGCGGCGTTTTATCCTGGAAGGCGCGAAGGTAAAAGGCGTCGTCGAGATCAGGGAGCAAAGCCGGGGTCTTACCCGTAACGTCGTGCAGTGTCTTGAGGATTTCGATATACCTCTCTATCTGCGGCACAAGATCTCCCGCGTGCGCGGCAGGGATCGCGTGGAGGCGGTGGATGTGGCGCGGGTGGATGATCGCATGGAGGAAGTCCCGGGTTCGCAGTTCACCCTGGGATGCGATACCCTTCTGGTATCCGTGGGGCTGATACCGGAGAACGAGTTGATAGAAATGGCCGGGGTGCCGCTGGACAAGAAAACAAATTCTCCACTTTCCGAAGGGTTGAATAAAACCCCGGTCCCCGGGTTATTCGTCTGCGGCAACGCCTTTAAAGTGTACGACCTGGCGGATTCCGTCTCCGCGGACAGCCTTGAAGCCGGACGCATGGCCGCGGTATATTTGAAGCGGAAAGGCGCGAAGGCGGGACAATGAAAGAGGAAGGGCGATAAGTTTTATGTTAAAGAAATTCGTTTGCATAGAATGTCCGCGGGGATGCCTGCTGGAGGCTGAGATCGAGAACGGCAGAATGGTAAAGGTCAACGGCAATAAATGCCCCAGGGGAGAGGATTATGCCCGCGGCGAGATAGAAAATCCGGCCCGCGTCCTGACATCGACTATACCGGCGGAAGGGCTCCGGTTAAGGATGGTCCCCGTCAGGACAAACCGGCCGATAGCGAAATCCAGGATGCTTGAGGCCGCGGCGGAGATCAGGAAGTTAAAGGCGGACAGGCCGGTGCGCGCGGGGGAGGTGATCGCGGAAAATTTTCTGGGCCTGGGGGCTGATCTGGTGGCGACGAGGGACGTGCCGGGGGATACTGCATAGCCCGTTATCTACAGTTCTCGGAATAATACCCTGTGTGAAGATGAAGGAAGAAAAAGAACGTTACATAGTGCATGTGGATATGGACGCTTTCTTCGCCGCGGTGGAACAACGGGACAACCCGGAATACCGCGGCAGGCCGGTGGTAGTCGGCGCCGACCCTAAGGCAGGAGTGGGCCGCGGCGTGGTATCGACCTGTTCCTACGAGGCGCGCAGGTACGGCCTGCGTTCCGCTATGCCGATCTCGCAGGCCTATCGAAAATGCCCGCAGGCGGTGTTCCTTCCGGTGGATATGGAGAAATACAGCCTGGTTTCGGAGAAAGTGCTCTCCATTCTGAATTCCTTTTCCCCTCTGGTGGAGCAGGTCAGCATAGACGAAGCGTTCCTTGACATAAGTTCCAGCTATAAACTGCACGGCACTCCTTATCTGGCTTGCTCAGCGATGAAAAAACGGATAAAGGAGGAGACCGGCCTTACCGCTTCAGTGGGGCTCGCGCCGAATAAAATGGCCGCCAAGATAGCTTCGGATCTTTGCAAACCCGACGGGCTGTTGGAAGTTACGGCTCCCGGATTGCGCGAGTTCCTCGATCCTCTGGATGTGGGGCTGTTGTGGGGAGTCGGAGAAAAGACCAGATCATCGCTCAACGCCCTGGGTATCCGCACTATCGGCGAGCTCGGCCGCAAAACGCGGCAGGAATTAACCGGGCTTTTCGGCAGAAGCGGAGTTTGGTTCTGGGAGGCCGGACGCGGGATGGACGACAGCGAGGTCGTCCCCGAACGCGAGGCCAAGTCTGTCGGTAACGAAAGCACTTTCGAAGAGGATACCGGGGACAGGAAAACCGTGGAAGGCGAACTTTTCCGGCTTTGCGAACTTGTCTCCGACAGGATGAGGGAAAAAGGCGTGAAAGGCAGGACCGTGACCTTGAAGATACGGCTGGAAGGGTTTCTGACTTATACCCGCTCCAAGACTCTGTCCGAGCCGACCAATTTCACTGAAGACTTGATCAGAGCGGCAAGATATTTATTCGGAGGATTTTCCTGCCGGGGGAAGAAGATCAGGCTCGTGGGCGTCAAGGCCTCCAATCTTTCGGAAGCGGATGAACCCTTGCTCTTCGAGCCGGAAGGCGGGCAGAAACGGGAAAAGGCGCACAAGGCAGTCGACAGAATAAAGAAAAAGTTTGGCAGGGAGTGTATTTCTCAGGCGTCCGGTGCAGTCCTGGAGAAACGCAGATTTTCCACGTAAAAATATGTTGCCGCGAAGATCACAACCTCTATGATAGCGGTGGCCAGCGCGGCCCCGGTGTAGGAAAAGGCGTTTATCAGCAGGAATATCAGCGGCAGTCCGAAGAGCGCGGTTGTCACGTGTATCCGCGAATAGAGGCCGGTCCTGCCGCAGACCAGCAGGAATTGTATCCTGAAGGCGTTGGCCGCCACGAAGAAAACGGCGATAAGAAGCAGTCTCAGCGACAATACCGTCTCGTCGTCCGCCCTGCCGCAGGCTATCTCCGTCAGCGGCCGAGCGAAAAAGAATATCAACGGCAGGCAGATCAGCGATATGAGCGTGGTGATCAGCTGTATCCTTTTCATCAGAAGGAACGCCTTCATCCTGTTTTTGTGAAATATCCTGCTTAAGCGCGGGAAGATCGCCTGGGAGAATGAGTAGAGCGGGAACGTCTGCACGGCATTGGCTATTTTTTCCGCCATCGAGTAGAATCCCGTGGCGGTGTTGTTGGTCAGTAGTCCGACCGCGAATACCCTGGTCGTGGTGTAAGCGTTTATGGCGACATTGGAGATGAAAATATCCCATCCGGCTTGGAGCTGCGAGCGGATGTCCGCGTACCCGGGAAACTTGAAGGAAACCCCGAATTTCCTGAATACTATGTAAAGCCCCAGCACACCGGTTATCATCATTACCCCCGAATTTATCAGCGGCACCAGCAGATAGTCCTGCGGCGTCTTCACGCAGGTGAAGATAAGCAGAGCCAGTATAACTCCCGCCAGTATGTTCAGGTCGGCTATGTGCCGCATTTTTTCCGTCCCCTGGAAGAACCAGACCGGGAAAAGGGTGTTGCCCGCCACCGCGCCGAAGCTCAGCAGGTAAACCGGCCAGTCCCGTCTGAATTTAGGCACGAAATATACGAGCAATCCCAGGGCCAGCAGGCTCAAAACCGCCAGGAGTATCTTGACCGTTATCACGGAGGAGAATACGCAGGAGACCTTGCGGCGTTCTTCCCTGCAGAGGGATATCTCTTTTGTAGCGGATATACCGAAACCGTAGTCGGTGATGATGGCGAAATACTGCACGAAGGCCTGGGCGAAAGCGATCAGTCCGAATTTTTCCGGGCCTATTATCCGGAAAAGATAAGGCATTATTATCACCGGTAGGACATAGGTGATAGCCTGCAGAGAGGTGAGGGAGGCGACATTGCCCATGACCACCCTGCGTTCAGCCGGGTGGGCCATTCTGAAAGTCTTTTTTATCAGTTTAATCAGGTAAGGCATTTTTTGTAAGTAAAAGCATTACCCCGGGCTTTGATCCCGGGGAGCTTCATTCTACAGTCGCCCGGTTGTTTAGTCAAGTCCCCAAGTCCCCAAGTCCCCAAGTCCGGGGACACTATACTTAATTATTGCCGGAAGCGCCGCGTATACTCCGAAAAAAGAAAATCGGGAGTTGAGCGCGCTGCGTGAGTGAGGGGGTAAGTATTTATGGTATCATTCCCATGTGCTTACACGGTGCTTCTTGTCTTTGCCCCGCAATGATGTTATAATCGCTGCATGATTAAATTCCCCCGCGGTTTTCTCTGGGGCGCGGCGACCTCCGCATATCAGGTGGAGGGGGGTAATTCCGCGTCCGACTGGTGGTTATGGGAGAAAGTGACCGGGCACCGGCAATCCGGCGCGGCCTGCGATCACTATCGTCTCTATGAGCAGGATTTCGATCTGGCGCGCGGACTCTGTCATAACGCGCACCGACTTTCCGTCGAATGGAGCCGCATAGAACCGCGCGAGGGAAGGTTTTCCCGCAAGGAGCTCAAACATTACCTGGACGTTATTCTTGCGTTGAAGGCGCGCAATATCGAGCCGATGGTCACCCTGCACCATTTCACCAACCCGCTTTGGTTTTCCAGGTCCGGACGCTGGGAGAAGAACAGTTCGGTCAAGCGTTTCCTCAGGTATTGCGAAGAGGTCGTAGGGACACTGGCGAAACACGTCCATTACTGGATAACCATAAACGAACCTACCGTTTATATTTCGCACGGTTATATCCTCGGGGTCTGGCCTCCGCAGGCGCAGTCATATCTGAAGGCGGTCCGGGTCGAGGAGAACCTGGCGGAGGCGCATATCCGCGCTTACCGTCTCATTCACCGCATTTACGGAAAACAAAACCTGCCGCATCCGGCGGTAAGTATAGCCCAGAACGTCACGGCCTTCGCGCCTTGCAGGCCGCTTCTCAAGGACCGGCTTGCCGCCGCTTTTCGGCATAAATGGTATAATCTCGCTTTCCTGGAGAGGGCCGCTCGAGAGAAGACGCTTGATTTCATCGGGCTTAATTATTATTCCCGCCAACTGGTGCACCTGTCAGGCAGCGGTCCGGCCAACTTCGTTTTCGACGTCTGCAAGAAGAACCACCATCCGGTAAAAAGGAATTCGCTGGGATGGGATATCTATCCCAAGGGGCTTTACGATATCCTTATGGATATTAAAAGGTACCGTCTGCCCGTGATCATTACGGAAAACGGGATCTGCACTTCCGACGACGCGCTGCGCTGGGAATACATCCGCGGGCATCTGAAAAGTGTTCACCGCGCCGTTTCCGGAGGCGTTAACGTTAAAGGATATCTTTACTGGTCGCTGCTGGATAATTTCGAATGGGACAAAGGGTTTCGCCCGAGGTTCGGATTGATAGGCGTGGATTACAGGACGCAGAAGAGAAGGATACGCAAAAGCGCCGAAGAATTCGCTTCGGTTTGTTCGAGCGGGATCCTGAAGTAGGCGCCGCTCTTTATTTTGCCGGTCGAGGCCCGGGACTGCCTGATATTACGCGCCGGCGGCGGACTTTATGAGGCTGGAAGAAAATGGATAATAGCGAAAAGAAAACCGGTTGTTTTAACGCCTGCGATTTCCGGCAGCTGGCGGAGATCTCCGGCATATTGGTCTGGGTTACGGACAGCGACGGCAGGTATATTTATGTCAGCCGGGAGGTATCCGATATACTCGGGATAGAGCCCCGGGAGATCATAGGCCGCAGTGTAAAAGATTTTCTGTTTTTCGGTCCGGAGGAGAAGCACGCGGTATCGATCGCCGCGAAACTGTCCGCCAGGGAGGCTTTTTCCCGTCTTGAGATCGAAGGCCGGCGTAAGGACGGCAGCCAGGTCTTCCTTGAAATAAGCGCTCTTCCCGTGTCGGACGATAGAGGCTGTTTTTGCGGGTTCAGCGGCATAGTCAAGGATATTAGCGGATACAAACAGGCGGAAAACGGACTGCGCAGCAACCAGGAATTCATAAAATCCATAATACAGAATTCCGCCGTGGCTACCTTCGTCATTACCGCCGAGCATAAGGTCATCTACTGGAACAGGGCCTGCGAAGAACTTACCGGGATCAAAGCCTCCGAAGTGCTCGACACCAATATGCATTGGAGGGCTTTCTACAAATCGCAGAGGCCATGCGTGGCGGACATCATAATAGACGGCAGCGCCGCAGACATGGCCAGGCTTTATCCTGTGCAGTCGCGTTCCGAGTTCGTCGAAGGCGGGCTGCACTCGGAGGGGTGGTATATAAATCTCGGCGGTAAGGACAGGTACATCATTTTTGACGCCGCCCCGATCTTCGACGCAGACGGGAGCGTGGTGGCAGCGATCGAGACTCTGCAGGACATCACGGAGAGCAAGAAGGCGCAGGAAGAGCTTGCCGAGGCATACCGTCAGCTTAAGGTTTATCAGGCTCAGCTTATTCAGGCGGCCAAGATGGATACGGTGGGGACGCTGGCCAGCGGAATCGCGCATGAGGTGAAAAACCCGCTGGCGGTCATCCTGCAGGGGATCGAATATCTTTCCCGTAATATACCGTTCGATAACAAAGAAAACCGTATGGTGCTGGGTTTTATAAGCGAGGCGGTCGGCCGGGCGGACAGGATAATAAAAGGACTACTGGATTTTTCCAGTCTGACCGAGATGCGCATTGAGTCTCAGCCGCTGGAGGCGGTGATAGACAGCGCTTTGCTGCTGGTAAAGAACGCTCTGGACAGGAAAAAGGTCCGGGTCGTTAAAAACCTGGCGCCGGATATGCCCTCGGCCATGATAGACAGGAATAAATTCGAGCAGGTCCTGGTTAATCTTTTTATGAATGCCGTAGATGTTATGCCTGAGCACGGGGAATTGATCATAAGAGGTTACGGGAGCGCGGCCGGCCTGGGAGAAGACGCGGACAGCCGCGCGGCGGTGCTGGAGATAGAAGATAACGGCCCGGGGATACCGGAAGAAAATCTGGATAAGATTTTCGACCCGTTCTTTACCACCAAGCGCCGAAGAGGAGGCAGCGGTCTGGGGTTGTCAATAGTGCGCAACATAATAGATATGCACGGAGGCAGGATCAGCTTGAACAACAGGGTCGGTTCGCGCGGCGTAATAGTTCAAATGGTGCTGGTAGTTTAATCCCCTCGCCCAGAAAACCCCGGGTTTTAACCCGGGGGGTACCTTAGCCAATCGGAATAACACCCTGCCCTTAAAGGAGAGGCAGGTGTTCACCAGTGTGAAAGTATACACCTGTGTGTTATACCTTGGCCAATGGGAATAACACTTTGCCCTTGTGGGGAATTGGGCAAGTGTTCACCAGTGTAAAAGTATTCGCTCGTGCGGTACACCTTAGCTTATTGGAAAGCTAAGTGTTCACTCGTGTGAAGCTTCGGGGAGGTTGCCGGAATAAGCAGCCAGCCGAATAATCGCTGTGTACCGGCGAAGCATTGGCTTCGCCGGAAAATAGAAGGAGCCGCGGGCTTTAGCCCGAGGGGCTCCACTCGAACCGCAGAGATCCGCGGCTTATCCAAGGATTAGCCCGGGCTTGAAGCCCGGGGAGTTTCATTCAAAACGAGGGAGGGTACGGTGCCTAAAAAAGTGCTGTTGATAGACGATGAAGCGGCTTTCACTCAACTGGTTAAACTCAACCTGGAGAAGACCGGGAAATACGAAGTGCGGGTGGAAAATCAGGGCGCGATGGGGTTGTCTTCGGCTATACAATTCAAACCGGATATGATATTGCTGGATATCGTGATGCCGGATACGGACGGTTCCGATGTGGCCATGCAGTTGTCCGAGAACAGCATGACCAGGGATATCCCGATAGTCTTTCTGACCGCGATAGTGGAAAAAGAGGAGGTTGACGACAACAATAATATGATCGGCGGCAGGAAATTCCTTGCGAAACCGGTGAATCTGGCGGAATTGATGAGATGCATAGACTCGTCTGTTAAATGACGGCCTTACCGTGGCGGTAATCATTGACAAACGCCCGCGGGGAGCTATAATAATGTAAAGAGTTAATAATCGGCGGCCCGCGTTGGAAGGAATAAATCCGGGACCTTAAAAAAACGGGACCAGAGCCTTTTGGGGGCGAAGTTCCGTTAACGGCGCCGCAAGACGCCATAAAACCTTCGCTTTCAGGAGCGGAGGTTTTTGTTTTTTTTAAGGCAGGGCGTTCTCCCGCCCGCCGCAAGAAAGGGAGCAGGCGCATGGTCCTCATCAGGAAGATCCCGGATACAGGGGAGAAACTAAGCATACTTTCACGCGATTCGCAGTATGATCTTGCCTGTGCCTGCGCCACCCGGGAGGACGAGCACCGCCGGCGTTCCAAAGACGGCAAATGGATATATCCGGTGACGCTGCCCGGCGGAGGGACGACATTTCTTTTCAAGACGCTCCTCTCCAATCAATGCGTTAACGACTGCAAATACTGTCCGCTGCGCGCCGGTTCTCCGGCCGCGCGTTGTTCTCTGGCGCCGGAAGAGGCCGCCAGGGTGTTTTTCTCGTATTACAGAGCGGGAAAGGTCAGCGGCCTTTTCTTGAGCAGCGCGGTCTGCGGCAGTCCGGACGCCAGCATGGAGAATATCAACCGGGTTGCTCTTTTATTGCGCAGGGAGCGTTTCAGGGGTTACATACACCTGAAGATAATCCCCGGTGCTTCGGAGAACGCTATCAGGCAGAGTCTTTCTCTGGCCAGCGCGGTTTCTCTGAATATAGAGACGGCCGGGGAGGGTAATTTCAGGCATTTCGGCAAAGGCAAGGATTACATTAAGGATATAATCAGGCCGCTGGAATTCATCAGCCGTTTCAGGCGTAACTGTTCCGGCGGACGCAGGATCAAACAGACCACGCAGTTCGTGGTGGGCGCTTCCCGGGAGACGGACGAAGAGATTATCGGCTGTTCTTCCCGGCTATACGGGAGCCTGGGGCTGTCGAGGATATATTTCAGTTCTTATCAGAGGGGAGAAGGCGATCCTTCTTTGCCCGGAGAGAGTTCCTCATACAGCAACGAGGAAATGCTGACGCGTGAGCACCGGCTTTACCAGGCGGACTGGCTGATGCGTAAATACGGGTTCCGCGCCGAGGAGATACCTCTGGGGCCGGATGGGAATCTTTCCCTGGATGCCGATCCTAAAGCGGTGTGGGCGCGCAGGCATCCGGAATTCTTTCCGGTAGAGGTGAACAGCGCCTCTGCGTCGCGGCTGCTGCGCGTGCCCGGACTGGGGCTGACGGCGGTGGAGAGGATAATGCAGTTGAGGCGGGAAGGCGTAAGGCTGCGTTCCCTTGCGCCCGCGGTTAAACGCGGAAAAATACTGAAGCAGGCGGAGAAATATGTTGTTTTTTAATCCCCTCGCCCAGAGATCTTCGGGTTCAAGGATAGTATGCTAAGATTGTTCTGTTGTTTTCTTATTCTGCAAATCGTCTTTTCTCCGGCGTCTTCCTTTGCGTCCGCGCCGCCGCGCCGCGGCCTTTTCGTTTCGGTGATCCAGGATCCGCCTGTGCTCTCAAACCGGGCGGATATGGAAAGACTGCTGGACTTTGCGGTGAAAACGCGCATAAACATTCTTTTCGTGCAGGTCTATCGGGCGGGCCTGGCGTGGTTCCCTTCCCGCGGCGCCGACGCGTCTCCTTATTATGAATGTCTGGATAAAGCCGGAGTCGATCCGCTCGCGTTCCTCATAGAGGAGGCGCACAAAAGAGGGATAGAGGTGCACGCCTGGATGAATATGCTCAGCCTTAGCCGCAACGAAAACGCGTTTTTCCTGCGTAAATACGGAACGGGCGTGTTGACCAGGAACATTCTGCCCAAGAAAGGCCTGCGCGACTACCGGATAGACGGCCAGTATTTTCTGGAGCCGGGCGACCCCCGGGTGCGCGAAGAACTTTGCGATATCGTGGAAGAAGCGGCGCGTTATTATCCGGCACTGGACGGCATACAACTTGATTACATCCGTTATCCCGATTCCAGGCCTTTCTACGGGCATACGTCGGCCAACGAGGAGCGCTTCAAGAAAGAGACCGGGATAGAGCCGATAACGGAAGATAACAGGCAGTGGCGTGTCTGGAAACGCGCCCAGGTAACAGATCTGCTGGATCTCCTCGTCAGGAGGATCCGTTCAGTCCGGCCCGGGATCCAGGTCTCGGCCACCGGCTGCGCTCCTTACTGCCGCGCCTATGAAGAGGCGTTCCAGGATTGGCCTTCCTGGTTGTCCCGCGGGACGGTGGATTTCGTGACCTTGATGGATTATTCTCATTATCCGCGGGAATTCAAGAAGTGTATTCTTGAACTGAAGGATAAACTCTCTTCCTGGGATAAGGTCACTATCGGTATAGGCGCTTATAAACTGGTCGGCTTGCCGTTGACTTTCAGCGAAGAACTGGATTATTGCCGCCGGGAGAGGGGATTGTCGTATGCCGTTTTTCATTACGGCAGCCTGCTGGAGGACCCGGCGATTGCCGGGTTGATGACCGCGGAGCATTGACGGCGGAAATACCATTTGACAAATCTCTCGGGAGCAGTATAATAACACAGTGGATATTCATGGTGGAGTTTGAATCCGGCAGGTCTCAACCATAGCGCCTGCCGGATTTTATTTTTTTACAGGGCGCGTAGTCAAAAAGAAAGGGGGCAGCCGGCCTCTGCAAAAAGTTCGCGGTAAAAATGATAACATTGTGAGAAACGCAGCAGCTTTAATAAGGAGTACACATGCATACAGGAAAAGTGAAGAAATTGGTGGCGGATAGAGGATTTGGTTTTATAAGCGACACCGACGGAAGAGAAGTGTTTTTTCATCAGTCAAGCCTGATAGACGCCAGATTCGATTCTCTAAGCGAAGGCCAGGACGTGGAATTCGAAGTGGAGAAGTCTCCAAAAGGGCCCAGGGCGATAAACGTCAAGATAGCGGCTAAACAGGAATAACAGCGGCAGTTTAACAGGGGGATTCGCGGCACACCAGCGTGTATACGGCCGGCAGGGAATGACTCGATATCTTTATCACCTCCCGGCGTGACAAGATTAGCGAATAAGGAGCCGTAAAGGGGCAGTTCACTAACCTTTACGGCTTTTTGTCATTATGGACAGAGATTTCTCCAATTTCATGCTCGGAAATCTAAGAGTAGAAATACCCATTATCCAGGGCGGGATGGGGGTGCGGGTTTCTTCTTTTGGGTTGGCCTCGGCCGTTTCTAATGAGGGCGGATTGGGCGTTATCGCGGCCGTCGCCCTCGGCGAAGACGAGACGGGCGCCGGATGCGATTATAAGGCCCGTTCCCGGAATTCCCTGATAGATAACATCAGAAAAACCCGCTCTTTGACCGGCAAACCGTTCGGCGTCAACATAATGTGCGCTCTCAGCAATTATGACGATCTGGTCGACGCTTCCCAATCGGAAGGGGTGGATGTGATCATTTCCGGGGCCGGACTGCCGTTGAAACTGCCTGCTTTGATAAAGAACGGCAGGACCAAGCTTGTGCCTATCGTATCTTCGGCGAGGGCCGCGTATTTGATTTGCAGCGTGTGGAAGCGGAGGTATAACCGGGTTCCGGACGCTTTGATCGTGGAAGGCCCGCTGGCCGGCGGCCATCTCGGATTCAGCAATGAGGAGTTGGCGGACGGGAAAAATGTCAACCTGGACGGCATACTCAGCGAAGTGATCTCTATCGCCGCGGGTTTTCCCGGGCCTGAAGGGAAGATACCGGTTATAGCGGCCGGCGGTATTTTTGACGGGGAGGATATTTCCAGGGTCATACGCCTGGGCGCCGGAGCCGTGCAGATGGCCACCAGATTCGTGTGCACCCATGAGTGCGATGCCGATTACGGGTATAAAGCCGCGTATTTGTCGGCCGGTAAGGAAGATATCACGGTCATCCGAAGCCCTGTCGGCCTGCCCGGCAGAGTGATCCGCAATCAATTCGTGGAAAAAATAAGCAGGGGAGAACGTATCGATTTCGGCTGCGTTTATAAATGTCTTTCTACTTGTGACCCGGAAAAAGCCAATTATTGTATCGCTAAGGCGTTGATTAACGCCTCCAAAGGCAGGATGGATAAAGGATTCGCGATGTGCGGGAGCAACGCTTACCGCATAAATAAGATCGTATCCGTCAAGGAATTGTTCCGTGAATTAGTGGAAGGGGCGCGTAAATGTTTAAAAAAGTGAAAAGCTATCCCAAAGGCCGGAAATGCCGTTTCCCTGCCTGCGGTAAGATCCTGAGCATATATAATCAGGGGGAATATTGCCACGTGCACCAGGGATACATCGACAACGCCGCCTTTAAAAAAACCGGCAAGATTAAGTCCGGCCGCAAATAAACGATTCGCGATGCCTCACAAGCAGAAAGCCGGATCGTGAGCCTACTGTTCCGGCATTCTTATCCCATATCACGTCATCTCTGACGGCGATTCGGTTACCAAACCCGCCTGAGTTTTACTTGTATATATATAAAGTTTATGGACGGATGCGCCGCTTTTCCGTTTTGCCGCCAACGGGGCGGCTGACGGTAACGATAGAGCGATGATACTGGTCATTAGGCACGTAGATATAGAAGGCCCCGGGACCCTCGGCGATTTCTTTGCCGCGGGCGGCATGGATGTTCTCCAGGCGGATGTCTATTCCGGCGCGCGTCTGCCGCGCGGCCTTCGCGGTATCGACGCCGTCGTATCTCTGGGCGGACCGATGAACGTTTATGAAGATAAGAGATATCCTTTTCTCCTGGAAGAAGAGAGAATACTACAACAAGCGCTGGAGAAGGGGCTGCCTGTGTTGGGGATATGTCTGGGGGCGCAGATGCTCGCCAAGTCCTGCGGCGCGAAGGTATTCAAGTCTCCGCTGAGAGAGATCGGCTGGCGCAGGGTAACGCTTACCGCCGAGGGCAGGCGCGACCGTTTGTTCTCCGGCATTCCGGAGCGTCCGGAGGTTTTCGAATGGCATGAGGATACTTTCGGGATACCCGCCGGCGGAGTCCTGCTGGCGCAGAGCGCCGGCTGCAGGAACCAGGCATTTAGAGTGGGACGGAACGCCTATGGCCTGCAGTTTCACGTCGAGGTAACTCCAGCTATGATACGCGGCTGGATCGGGCGCTATGCCGGAGACGGCTGTCCGGATACGACGGGCATAACAGGAAGGCAGTGCGGCAAGAACAGCGGTTTCCACCGGATGGCGCAAAAGTTATACGCCAATTTCGCGGGTATCATCAAGGATTAACATCTTGTTTTTCGCCGTCAGATATGTAAAATAAAGTAAAGAGGACGGCTTCTGATTCGATAGGGGCACGGTGCGATCCCGGTTCTTGTTATTTCTTTTCGTCGTCCTTCACCCCTTATTTTTATTTAAGGCCATGACATAGCCTGTCCGCAGGCACCCAGGCCGGTTATTCGTTCCACCCAAGACCGGAGGAGGTGCCTGTGCTCGTCAATCTGCAATTCGAACGCCGCCCGCTTTTATTCGATTCCCCCGTTTCTCTTATTACCGCATATACTCCGGAAGGACTGCGCGCTTGTTTCCGCGGTATGGAGGAAGCGTCGCGCGCCGGATATCATCTCGCCGGGTTTCTCTCTTACGAGGCGGGGTATTGTCTCGGGGAAAGTTTTCCTTATTCCGGTAAAAGCGATTTCCCGCTTATCCTGATGGGTGTTTACCGTCCGCCGCGCCGCATGCTCTACCGGGAAGAAGGCCGTCCCGATTTCTTGGTCAAACACCGGAGAATGGATACCGGGAAGGAAAAATATTCGGCCAATATTTCTCTGATCAGGGATTTCATTTCCGCGGGAGAGATATACCAGCTTACTTACTGCAATAAACTTTTTTTCGACTTCTCCGGCAGCGCGTCCGCGCTCTACTCCTCTCTTTTGAAAAAACAGCCCGTGCCTTACCCTGCGTATCTCCGCTGGCAGGATACGCATATCTGTTCGCTCTCTCCGGAGTTGTTCTTCAGAAAAAGCGGAGGTTTCATTCTTGTCAAACCGATGAAAGGGACCTGGCGTAGAGGCAGGGGGCTCTTGGCTGATCTGCGTGAATACCGCAGGTTCCGCGTCGATCCCAAGAACAGGGCGGAGAACGTGATGATCGCCGACCTGCTGCGCAATGATCTGGGCAGGATAGGGGGCCGTGTCAGGGCGCCGGGACTGTTCGAGATCGGCGCTTATTCCACGCTTTTCCAGATGACTTCCACCGTGACCGCCGTGATACCCAAAGAGATCCCTTTTTATGAGATATTCCGCGCGCTTTTTCCCTCCGGCTCGGTGACCGGCGCCCCGAAACTGCGCGCCATGCGTATCATCCGTGATATAGAGAACGGGCCGCGTAATATCTACACAGGCGCCATAGGCTGTATCACTCCCGGGAGGGAGATGTTCTTCAACGTCCCCATTCGCACCCTGCTTATACGCGGCGGACGTGGCGAGATGGGTATAGGAGGGGGGATAGTCTGGGATTCCACTCCCGAGGGGGAGTGGGAGGAAAGCATGCTTAAAACGGAGTTCTTTACCGCCGGAGCGTCGGATTTTAAAAAATAAAGGTTAGATTTCCCTTCTTTCCTTCGTCTATTAATATGGGAGAATACCGAAGTGATCCTATCCCGGAAAGACAGAGGAGGGGAATATGGGAAAAAAGAGAGTTGCTCTGAACGACATGGCGCGCGTACAGCGTCCGAGGGAGAAGCTCGCGCGTTACGGGCAGGGACGCCTTTCCGACACGGAACTGCTGGCAGTGCTTCTGCGCACCGGCAGTAAAGAGGAGAATGTGCTGGAACTGGCGGGGCGGTTGTTGAAAGGCGGGGGATTATCGGGGATAGCGCAATTCAATCTTGAGCAGCTGCGGAAGATACCCGGCGTCGGGCAGGTCAAGGCCGGAGGCATACTCGCGGCCCTGGAAATCGGCAGACGCGTTTTCGGCGGACAAAAGACGGAATTGAAACAGATGCTTTCTCCCGAGGACGTTTTCGAGAGCCTGAAAGATATAAGGGAGAGCAGGAAAGAGCATTTCGTGGTTTTCTACCTTGATTCCCGCAACCAGCAGATACGCCGGGAAATTGTATCTGTAGGGACCATCAATTCAAGCCTGGTGCATCCGCGGGAGGTCTTCGAAGGGGCTGTGAAATACCTGGCGGCCAACGTGATAGTGGCGCATAATCATCCCTCCGGGGAACTGAGGGCTTCGGAAAAGGACATCGCCGTTACCAGACGCCTGCGCGATTCCGGCATCCTGCTGGGCATAGAACTGCTGGACCATATTATCGTTAGTAAAGGGGGGTACCTGAGTTTGAGAGAGGCCAATGCCCGCGAGTTTTCGGAATAATAAGGGGATGATTAGAACTTTCTTATCTTTCCTTTCTTCCTTCTGTATTTCTTGTTTCTCTTTCTGTTCCGCAGTATAATAATCCCCATTCGGAGGGAATATGAAAATATTAAAAATAGTTTTGTTGTCTTTGCTCGGTCTTGCGCTGCTGTCGCTCGCGGCCGTTCTCGTGTTTATCAAAACGTTCGACGGGAACCGTTATAAACCGCAAATCGTCGGCGCGGTCAAAAGCGTCATCGACCGCGACGTGGATTTCGCCCGGGCCGGATTGGACATCTCCTGGGACCTGGATATCAGTTTTAAGATCAGCGACCTGGCGGTGTCGGAAAACGGGACTTTCGGAGGAGGGGATTTTCTGCATATCAAGGAGATCTCCGTTTCATTGGACATCCCGGCGTTTATTTTCAAGAAACAGTTGCTGGTTTCCGCGGTTAACATTATGGGCCCGCGGTTAACAATCATCCGGAATAAGGATGGAGCGGTGAACGCTGCCACTCTGCTAAAGCCGCCGCCGCAGAACGCTGGAACGGACGCCGGGGCGGGTATCCCGGCGGCGGGAGCGGCGCTGGCGTTTCCTTTATCGGTTTCGGCCTTGAATATATACGACGGCACCATAGTTTATCTGGACAAGTCGTTCCAGCCGCCGTTGTCCGTGAGCGTTGAGGGGCTGGAATTTAAAGCCTCGGGGGTATCCTTGGACGGGGCTTTCCCTTTTACGGTAAAGGCGGGCGTTTTGAGCGCCAGGAAGAATCTGCGTTTGCAGGGTAAAGCCGCTCTTGATCCGGCCGGGGGAGAAGTCTGTATCTCGGATACGGAAGGAAGGGTCGATCTTTCCGAACTGGATATGCAAAGGGCAGCCGCGCTTTTGCCCGCGGACCTGCGGGCATTCCTGCCTGCCGGTTTAAAAGGTAAAGTCGATATAACGCTCTCCAGGATGACGGCCGGCGCTAAAGGTTTGAGCGCTCTGGAGCTGGAACTCGGCTTAAACGATGGGGAAGCCGGGATCAAAGACCTTGTTCTCCCTCTTGAAAATATCTCCGCCTCGCTCAGCGTCACAGAAACCGATATTAAACTCAAAAACCTTTCCGCGGCCGCGGGAGGCGGTAGGATCACCGCTTCCGGAGGGCTCAACGATTACACCGCCGGAGGGGTTTTTAATGTGAATGCCGCTATCTCCGGAGTAAAACTGCAGAAATTCCTGGCGCAGGAGAAGATGCCTGTGAAGATGGAGGGAGAGGTAACGGGTAAAATAATTCTCGACGGCAAAGGATTTTCCCCGGATGAAACGTTATCCGGGCTTTCCGGAGAAGCAGACATAGTAGTGCAGCAGCCGGCGCTGAAGGATATCAACATCCTGCGCGCGGCGCTGGACAAGATCACGGTATTGCCTTTTCTTACGGAGAGAGTGATCGACGCCATGCCGGACAAGTACCGCGAGAGGTTCAACAGTAAGGACACGATGTTGAAGAAAATAGAACTGCCGGTGAAGCTCTCCGGCGGCAAAGCCTCGGCGGAAAATACCCTGGTAGCCGGGGATGATTTCGTTCTCGCCGGCAAGACCGAAGCCGGGATGGACGGTTCTTTCGCCCTGGAAGGTCAACTGGAGATCTCCGAAGAGCTGTCGGCGCTTATGACCAAGGCGGTAAAAGAACTGGAATATCTTTTTAACAAGGATAAACAGATCATTCTTCCGTTGAAGCTTTCCGGCAAAGCCGGTTCAGCGAAAGTGGAGGTTGACCCCGGTTATATAGCCGACAGGCTTCTCTCCGGAGGGATCGGCACCCAGCTGATCGGCGCCGTAGGTAAAGCCTTGGATAAAGGCGATGTTTCTTCCGGCGCAGACGGGGATAAGAGCGGTTCCGTGACTGACCTGGTGAACAGCGTGATAGACAGCCTGCTGCAGAAAAAATAACGCGCGCTGGGGCCGCAGATATACGTCGGAAAAAGGATTAGACTTTCGGGTTAAGCCGTCAGGAAAGGGGTCAAAAAGCTGTTTTGAAGATGTAGTGTATCTGGTTTTCGTCGAATTTCGGCTTGCCTTTTATTTTGTAAACGTGCACGCTGGCCTTTTCGCTGATCCATTCTTCGGCTTCCTTAGCTTTGAAATAAGGCATGAATACGTCGAACCCGAGAAACTCTTCCCATTCTTTGCGGCTGCGCGACTTATCTTCCTTTTCGTGCTGTTCTTTGTTCCTCGCGGAAGTGTAGCCTTTGCCGTTAAGATACGCCAGGAAGACGCGCTCTTTTTTTTCTCTGGAGTAAACTACGGTTGTCCTGAAACTTACCGTCAGTTCCGGTCTCACGAGCAGTTCGACGTTTTTCTGTTGCCCGGAAGCGGTGAGGCTGGTGTATCCGCCTATGATAGGCTGGGCGTAGGCGTTCACTCCCGCCGTAATTGCCAGGAGAAAGGCAGCCGCGGCGGCCGATTTCAGCCGCGCTAAAACCGCGCCCTTGAATTCGTATTTCTTATCGGTGCAGAACATTTTTCTCTCCCCGTCACTATGATTCGCGGTTTCTTTCTCCCTATATAAAATATAACACAAACGCGGCCTGTTTGCCCGTCGGCAGGCGAAATCGTCCCCGAAAAACACCGGCCGCAACCTTCTGTCGGACAGAGTGTTGTGCCTTCATCCCTCTGCCGGGGCTGCTTCAGGCATGATGCGCAAATAATTCTTCCCGGAAAGTCGTCGGGGGGTATAATAGAAACAGTCTCCGGGGGCCTGGTCGGCAGTTTTCGAAATAAAATGGCAGCCTCTTGCGGAGCCTCATCTCTACGGAAAGGGTTGTGTTATGGCCCGTAGCTTTATTTTCTTTCCGGGCCGAAAACCTGACATCCGAAACCTGTTTCAGCGGAGGCCGCTTGAGTCCGTATAAGAGATTACAGATTTGCTTTAAGGCCGCGCGGGCGCAGTTTTTCAGCGTCTCGCTGATTCCGGTCATGCTTGCCGCTGCGCTGGTCAAGAAGGACGGTTTTTCTTTTCACTGGCCCGCCTTTTTTACGTTTTCCCTGGCCGTGATTTTAATGCATTCAGGCGCAAACCTCATCAACGATTACTACGATTTCCGCAGAGGAGTGGATAAGCCTGGGGCGTACGGCTCAGGCTGCGTTTTGACGCAGGGACTGCTTTCCCCGCGCCGGGCGCGCGTATGCTCTTATTTCTGTTTTCTGGCGGCCTTTATCCCCGGTGTGTTTCTTGTCGCGTTGCGTGGCCCGGTTCTCCTGTTCTTTGGGTTTGCCGGATTCCTGGGAGGTTACGGTTATACCGGCAAGCCGTTCGGTTTCAAATATCTCGCGCTCGGCGAGGTGCTGGTTTTTCTTATTCTGGGGCCGCTGCTGGTTGTAAGCGGTTACTTCGCTTTCTCGGGCAGGTTGTCGCTTTCTGCCGCTTATGTCTCATTGCCGGCGGGATTACTGGCCGCCGCCATCCTGCATTCCAACAATCTGCGCGATATGCGCCTGGACAGGGAAGCCGGGATCACGACTATGGCGCTTTGGCTCGGCCTGCGGGGAGCGAAAACGGAATATTACTTCCTGCTTGTTTCTTCGTTCCTCTGCATACCGGTAATGTGTTCCCTGGGTGTGGTTACGCCCGCCGCTTTTTTTACTTGGCTGACCCTGCCTGCCGCGGTCTCGTGCGCGTTGTCGGTGCGGAACGCCGGAGTCGCGCCGTCCTCCGCTATCGCGAATATAGACGTGCGCACGGCCGGTCTGCATTTAGCGTTCGGACTTATTTATACGGTTTCTTTTCTGGCGCCGGTGTTGCTCCGCCGTTTATGAGCGAATTCCATACTTATTGCGTTAGTTCTTTTCATAACATATAATAGGTTTACTCAAACCGCAGAAATCCCCGGCTTTCAAGCCGGGGTGTACCTTAGCCAATCGGATGGCTAAGTATACACCGCTGTGTTATCCCTTAGCCAATCGGAATAACACCCTGCCCTTAAAGGAGAGGCAGGTGTTCACCAGTGTGAAAGTATACACCTGTGTGTTACACCCTGGTTAATCGGAATAACACCTTGTCCTTGTGTGGAATTGGGCAAGTGTTCCACTCAATCTGGATAACATCCTGTCTTAAAGGATAAGAATTCCCGAGACGAGCAGGTTCTCGCGGCGGCAAGGAGAGACGATGGCGGCGGAAAGGATAGTGATAGTCGAGGATGACAAGAATATTTCCAGATTGCTGCGTTATAATCTGGAGAAAGAAGGCTATGCGTGTTCTCTGGCGTCGAATGCAGGGGAAGCGCTGGAGACGCTTTCCAGAGATAAGGCGTCGTTGATCATTCTGGATATAATGCTGCCGGGCGGGGTGGACGGTTTTGAATTATGCCGCAGAATTAAAAGAGAGCAGTCCTTGAAGGATATCCCGGTAATCATGCTCACCGCCCGGGGAGAGGAAGTGGACAGGGTGGTCGGACTGGAGCTCGGCGCCGACGACTATGTAGTCAAGCCTTTCAGCCCCCGGGAACTTACCCTGCGCGTTAAAGCCGTCTTGCGCAGACAGAACGCGCCTGAACAAGGCAGGGATATTTTCTCTTGCGGGGGGCTCTATGTGAATCTCCCCGAGCATAAAGCGGAAGTGAACGGGAAAAACGTGGAGCTTACGCTTATGGAATTCAAACTCCTGGCGGTCCTGGTCGCCAGGAAAGGCCGCGTGCAGACGCGCGACAAACTTCTTTCCGAGGTCTGGGATATGCACGCCGACGTCTATACGCGCACAGTGGATACCCACATAAAAAGGCTCAGGGAAAAACTCGGCCCCGCCGGCAGGATGGTCGAGACCGTCAGGGGCGTCGGTTACCGTTTCAACTCCGCATATGAAGATTAGGCTGCATTGGAAGCTTACCGCCTTTTTTTTCTGCGTTTTTATTTTCACATTCCTCGCGGGATACCTTTATCTTTCCGGGCAGGTGAAGGCCTTCCTGCGGGAAAATTTCTACTCGGACATTAAAAGTCAACTCTTCATAAACAAAGCCGTCCTGGAAAGCCGTTTATCCGGTAAAATGCCGGTCGATTTGCAGGATACGGCCGGGGTTATCGGCAAGGCGCTGTCCCTGCGGGTATCGATTATCGCTATGGACGGCCGCCTGTTGGGGGATTCAGGATTGACTCCGGAGTTGCTGCCGGAGGCGGACAACCACGCCGGCAGGCCGGAAGTCGCAGAGGCGTTCAGGAACGGCTTCGGGACGAGCAGGCGGTTCAGCCATACCCTGCGGCGGCAGATGCTCTATATGGCCGTGCCTTTCGGCAAGGGCGAGGTTTCCGGGGTTCTGCGCTTCTCGGTGCCGGAACGCCAGGCAGCATCTTTAGGCAGGCGCGAAGTGAATGTGGCCGGGGCGGGGCTGATTTTGATACTTTTTTCCAGCCTGTTCATCACTTTCGTTACGTCCGTTTATGTCTCCAGGCCGCTTGTCTCTATCTCCAGAACCGCGGAACTGATGGCGAAAGGAGATCTTTCCCGCAAGGCCCTGGTAAATTCCGGTGACGAGATAGGAGATCTCGCGGCGTCGCTAAATTCATTGGCCGAGGAGATAAAAGGGAGGATAGACGGCATCAGTTCCGAGAAAGCCAAGCTGGACGCCGTTCTTGCCAGCATGTTCGAAGGGCTGGTGGTTACCGATGAACAGGAAAAGGTCGTCTTGATGAACCCCTCTCTGCGAGGGCTCTTTTCCGTGAAAGAAGACCCGCAGGGCAGTAAACTGATCGAGGTGCTGCGTAATACCGCCGTCCAGGAGATGGCCGATAAGATAATCTCGGAGAAAGAACGCCTTGTTACCGGGGAGATCAGGATATTCGTGCCGGAAGAAAAGGTATTGCGCGTTAACGGCGTTCCCATAATCCGGCGCGGCAGGCTTGAAGGCGCCGTAATGGTTTTTCACGATATTACGGAGTTGAGGCGTCTGGAAAAGGTCCGTCAGGATTTTGTCGCCAACGTCTCTCATGAATTGCGCACGCCTCTTTCCAGCATCAAGGGGTACGCCGAAACCCTGCTGGACGGGGCGGTCGAAGATAAAGGGCACGCGCGGGAGTTTATCGGCATCATACATCAGGAAAGCGACAGGCTGACAAATCTGATCAACGATCTTCTCGACCTCGCCCGGATAGAGTCCGGGAATATGGAATTGTCAAAAGCGCCTTTTGATGTTTTTGCCGTCGCGAAACGGGCCGTGGAAAGCATGGGCGGCCAGGCGCGGGCTAAATCCATAAAGCTGGGGATAACCGCTTTCTCCGGCGTCTTGCCCTTAGCCGCCGGGGATGAGTCCGGATTCCGCCAGGTCTTGACCAATCTGCTTGATAACGCCCTGAAATACACTCCTGAAGGGGGCGGCGTGACGATCTCCATAGAAGCGGCCGGTGGTTTTCTGCAGGTCAACGTCGCGGATACCGGTATAGGTATTTCTCCGGCGGACATCCCCCGTATCTTTGAACGCTTTTACCGGGTGGATAAGGCCCGTTCGCGGGAAGCCGGCGGAACAGGTCTGGGACTATCCATAGTAAAGCACATTGTGCAGGCCCACGGCGGCCGCGTATGGGTGGAATCCGCGCCCGGCTCCGGCTCCGTCTTCAGTTTTACCATTCCTTCAGCATAGCCCTCCGTTTTTTTTCTTCCGGGGACACAATACTTAATCACGTAGAGTGCCGGGATTTACCTTGGTCTATCGGAATAACACCTTGCCCTTGTGGGGAATTGGGCAAGTGTTCCCTTGGGATAACACCCTGCCCTTAAAGGAGAGGCAGGTGTTCACCAGTGTGAAAGTATTCGCT